>FUFK010044322.1_pt1 | contig 29803 bp, 46 predicted proteins | sample 1021851 | NCBI WGS metagenome assembly FUFK01 (sample SAMEA51879418, study PRJEB19060) | metagenome | reverse complement strand
AAATCAGCTAAATTTAGCAAAAAAGCCCACACAGGGATCAGGAAAACCGTGGTAAAATATGTTCGATCCCATTACTATTGGAGCTTGCCTAACCACAGCGAGTACAGCGTTTGCAGGTCTTAAAAAAGCATTTCAAGCAGGTCGTGACATAGAATCAATGACAGGTGATCTGTCAAGGTGGATGGGTGCAGTATCAGATATAGAACAAAAAGAAAAATCTGCAAAGAACCCACCTATCTTTCGTAAAGTATTTGGGTCAGTAGAACAAGAAGCACTTGAAGCATTTGCTGCTAAGAAAAAACTAGAAGAACAAAGATACGAACTTAAAACTTTCATTCAATTTACACATGGTCATAAAGCTTGGGATCAGTTGTTAGCAATGGAAGGTAAAATTAGAAAAGCTAGACAAGAACAACTGTATAGAAGACAAGAGTTTAAAGACAGATGTATTGAGGGTGTGTTTATATTNTTTTTAATATGTACAATAATAGGACTTGGTTGGCTTGTATGGTATTTAAAATCAATTCAGGAGTAGACAATGGAAATTAGTATGTGGATGTTTTGGAATATCATATTAACATTAGTGATAGCTCCTGCTGTATGGGCATTTAGAGGACTAATACAAGAAGTAAAACGTATAGATATACTATTAAATAAAACAAGAGAAGAGTATGTTACACGTAAAGAAATGAGAGATGATCTTAGTCAAGTGATGGATGCACTACATAGACTTGAAGATAAATTAGATAAAGTATTAAGCAAGGATTAGTTAAATGGCAAAGAAAACAAAGATGAAAATATCACCACAAGGTATGCAAAAGATTGCAAAGCATTTTGGATACAAAGGTGACATGGCAAAGTTTAGAGAATATCTATCTAGTGATCCTGCTAAACAACATTTAATGAATAGATATTATGATAAAGCAAGAAAGTTATATGCACAAGCAGGTGGTGTGGTAGGTTATCAAACAGGTGGTGTAACACAAGAACAACAACAAGCTATTGATAAATTAGCTGCCTATGGTGCTACTACTAAAGGTTCAGGTGGTGACTATTCTAATCCAGAAAGTTTTAAAAATTATCAATTTAATGATCCTAACTTTCAATATGAAGATTTAGTTAAAACTATTGAGCAAGCAGGTGCAGGTAAAAAGAATAAAATTGCATCAGATTTAAATGTTAAACATGGTGCAGGTTCAGGTGCATTTAAGTTTGATGATAACATCTCAACACAGCCTGTAGTCAAGCCCGGAGAGAAAGGAAAAACAACTCCTGTAGAACAAGTTAATCCTATTGAAAAGGGTATGCAGGATATGGCTAAGAATCCTACATTAACTGGAGAACAAAAAGTTTCACCAACTAAAATTGATGTTAAGGATAATCAATTAATTGATGACGGAACAGGACAATTAACAGGAGATGATCCTCAAGCTACATTTAAAAAAGCTGATGCTGAAGATGATATAGTTGCACCAACAGCTAAGAAAGCAGAAACAGTTGATCCAACAAAAAGTAAAGATGACGTTAAAGATGTTACCGATAAATTAGATGCTGAAGAATTAGATAAAGATAAAATAAAAACTATTACACCTGAAGAACAAAAAACAACATCTGTATCTAAATTAGATGCAGAACAGGGTGAAGGTATCTTGATGAAAGATCCTAAGAAAAGAACTCTTGAAGAAGGTGAGTTAGTAGAAGCAGTTGCTGATGCAGAAAAAGCTGCTCAATTTACAGAAGAAATAAAAGCAGCTCAGGGTGATCCATCTGAAAAATCTACAATGAGATATCAGATGGCACAGTACATGAATGATTTTAAAGATGGTAATGTACCTGCATGGGCAGCAGGTGCAATGAGATCTGTAGTTAATCAAATGGCAGCCCAAGGTATATCAGGATCTAATGCTACACAGGCAGCCATGCAAGCTATGCTAGAAAAGTCTATTGATTTAGCAAGCATTGATGCAGGTACATTTGCTAAGTTTGATGCAATGAACTTGTCAAATAGACAACAACGTGCTATGCTTGCAGCAGAACAACGTGCAAAGTTTATGGGTCAAGAGTTTGATCAGAAGTTTCAATCTAAAGTCATAAATGCATCTAAGATATCTGACATTGCTAATATGAATTTTACTGCAGAGCAACAGGTTGCATTAGAAAATAGTAGAATTGCTAACACAATGAACTTACAAAACTTAAATAACAAGCAAGCACTTGTAATGGCTGAAGCTGCAGCTTTATCTAATTTAGATATTGCTAATTTAAATAATAGACAACAAGCAGCTGTACAAAATGCTCAAAACTTTTTAGCTGTAGACATGGCTAATCTTAACAATAGACAACAGACATCAATGTTTAAAGCACAGGCATCTATTAATTCTATACTTAGTGATCAGGCTGCTACGAATGCTGCAAAACAATTCAATGCATCTAGTGAAAATCAAATGACACAGTTCTATGATAATCTAAGTACGCAGGTAAAACAGTTTAATACATCTCAAGCTAATGCTATGTCACAGTTTAATGCAGGTCAAGAGAATGCCATAAATCAATTCAATGCTCAGATACAAAATCAACGTGATCAATTTAATGCACAAAATCAAATGGTTATAGCACAGAGTAATGTTCANTGGAGAAGAGCAGTTGCTACTCAAGATACTGCAGCAATCAATAGAGCAAATGAATTAAATGCACAAGCACTAATAGGTATGTCACAGATGGCATATCAACAGATATGGCAACAGTATGGTGACAGTATGGAACGTGCATGGAAATCAGGAGAGAGTGAATTAGATAGACTTACATCATTAGCACAAACTAAAATGGAATTAGAAGGTAGGGCTGATATGGCAAAAGCAGAACGTGATGCAAATAATGTAGGTATGATTGGTGGTTTTTTAATGGACTTTTTATTTTAATAGGAGATATAAATGAGTGGAAAAATAGCAAGATTAGCTGTAGCTAATATGGAAAAAATGAATACTAAACCTGTGCAGTATAAAAGAAATAAAGGTTTCATGGGAAACAAACCTGATAAACAAGAAGATGATTCTCCTGCTAGTAGAGTATTAAAATATACTATGATGTTAAGAGAACAAAGAAGACAATTAAAAGGAGATGATATATAATGCCTGTGATGAATCCTGATCAAATAGATCAATTTAATGCTCCTATTCCCGGTGAAATGTTAACTGCAGAGATGGGTGCTAGACCTTGGCAAAGACCACCACAGTTTAATACTGTAGAAGAAGTTATAGATTTTTATACAGATAAATTAAAAGATCCTAAACTATCTACTAAAGCTGTTGAGGTTATAGAAAATGGTGTGACTATAGTTGAGTTTGCAGAAACTTTAATGCAAGCAAATGTTATGGAAGGTATACATAATATAGATGTTGGTATACTTGTGCTACCTTTTATTGTAGAATTACTTGAATACCTTTGTGATGAAGCAGGTGTAGAATATGATTCAGGTTTAGAAGAAGAACCTGATAATAGTATTATGGAAAGTGTGGCTGCACAAGAAGCACTAGAAGAGTATAAACAACAAATGGAAATGCCTGATAAAAAAGAAACTGAAAATGTTTTAATGGAAGAACAGGCAGAAGAACCTCGAGGTAGAGGACTAATGGCAAGAGGAGGTATGTAATGCTTTTATCTCTATTAGGTGGCATGGCAAAACGTGGTATGCAATTAAATGATGAACGTAGAGCAATAGATCAACAAGTTGAATTGACTAGAAAGTTAGAAGATATTAAAGATGAGTATGCTCAACGTAGGGCTGCACGTGCATCCGCAGCTAAAGCCAAAGCTAATGCTAAAAAATATATGGGAATGTTAATGCCTTTAGTTGGTGGTGATGAAGAACTAGCTAAAAAAATATATACTCAATATCAAGATGGAACAGCAGATATTATTGCAAGTGGTTTAGCCTTACAAGCTATGGGTGTTCCATTTATAAAAGATGGTACAGTAAATCCTGTTGTTAATCTTCCTGATGTTGATACACAAGAAGCAATGCATCAAAACTTAGCAATTAATGGTAATCCCTCTCAAAAAGAAACATCAAGTGCATTTTTAAATCAATTAGCAGAAATAAAAAGAATAGGTAGTAATACAAATCAGTTTGATCCTACGTTAGCTAAAAAAATACATGGATTAATTAAAGGAGATATAGAAACAGCTGCTTCATTGTCACAGGAATTAACATCAAATAAAGCAGTATCTTTAGAAGGTGGTATGTTAAAAATAGATAATGCTGAAATATATTCACAATGGCTACAACAAAATGGACCTGCTATAGTTCAACGTAATCTTGAACTATTTAATATACCCGGCAGTTTTTATGAATTATATTTAGCACCATACTATCCACTACAAAGACCTATACCTAACAATAATGATGACTTTGAAGATGGTATGGAAGTATCAGAAAGCGATAACTTCTAATGGAATTACAAACATATACATTAACACATAAAGATGGAACAAGGTATTCAATTAAAGGACCTCCCGGAAAAACTAGGGAAGAGGTTAAGAATGCTATACTAAAAAGAATAGAAGCAAACAGAACCCCTGAAGGAGATCTACTTAAAGTAACACAACCACCTATTGAACAGGATGAAGATGCTCAAATTAAACTAGACGCAATAGAAGCACTCAAGATGGAAGATCAAACCTATGATGGCCTTAGACAGAATCAAGTTGTACTAGATGCTGCTAAAAGATTTGCTAATGATCGTTTAGGTTATGAGAACATGGAAGGAACAGAAGCTTTTGATGAAGTCATTGAACACTTTAGATCTTTTGATGTTAATGAGATGACAGCTGCACGTGACTATGGTTATGTTAGTGGTTTAAAGACAGATAAAAAAGAAGGACAGTTGAATGACTATAGAGTATTGTTCAATGCGTATGACGCTATGCCTAATCTGTATGAAGAAGGTGCTGCCCCCGGAGCATTACTAGATTATGCAGGGGGTATACTTACTGCACCCTCTACCTATATAGGTTTGTTATTGCCCGGTGGTGGTAAGGTTGCAGGTCAGGCAGCTGTACAAGCAAACAAACTTTTGATAAGCAGACTTGTTAATCAGATGTCAAGTACAGCTACAAGAAGAATAGCAACGACAGCAGCAGTAGAAGGATTAGGTGGTGTTGCTCAAGATGTGGCAGCACAAAAGACTTTACTTGAAGCAGACATTCAAAAAGATTATTCAGCTTTACAAACAACAGCATCTTTTGTTTTAAGTGCTACACCTGCTGCTGTAATACCACTTGCTGTAAAAGAAGGATTTATTTTTGGTATTGAAAAAGGTAGTAAAGATATAATAGAAATATCTCAAAAGGCAATCAAAGAAAAAGATAAAGCAGGTAATAAAGCAGTAGACAAACTAATTAAAACTAAAAAGTCAAAAGAAAACTTTGATGCTATAGCTAATAAACTAATTTCAGCAGATCCAACCTTAGCACCATTAACCGAAAAGCTTGTAGTCAAAGGAGAAAAAGTTATTACTAATATAACAGGTGAAAAGAATTTGTATCAAGGTGCTGATATAAATAATGGATTAGGATTAAAAATAAATGAAGATAAGTTTAAAAATATTGTAGGTAGTTTAACAGAAATACTACAGAAGAATACACCAAAAGGACAGCCAATATTTAGAGAACTAACAGATGATACAGGCAAAGTTATTGGGCAAGAAAGAATAACAGAAGCATTAGCACGTACACTTAGAGGATTAGGTGATAGTGATAGTGTAGTTGCTGATAACTTTGGTGATATGTTAAAGAAATATAATTTAACTACTGATGATATAGCCAATGTATTTATGGCTGAAGTATCACAAGCAGGTAGGTTACTGTCTACTGTAGGAAAAGAAAAACAAAACTTAAATAAACTTATAGAGAGTATGGATACTGTAGCAGGTTATGATCTATTTGGTTTTAGTAAAGAAGCTGTAGAAGGTTTAAAGAAAGCTAACAAACTTGCAAAAGATGCCAACCCTAGAACATATTTATATGATGGAGCAAGAGCATTAGACCAAGCAAGACTTGCCTTTATGACTTCACAAGTTGGTACAACAGTACGTAATACTATATCAGGTTACTCTAGAGTAGGATTTGATGTTCTTACACAAACAATTAACAATATGATTGCAGGTATAACACAGAAGGGTATAAAAGCTGATGGTACAATAAAGGGTACTGTTAAAAAACAGAAAGATGACATATTTGCTATAGCATTTGGTCTTGCGAACAGACAAGAATCTAAAGCTGTTAGACTTATGTTAGAGAATGGTTTTGGTAATGAAGCAAGTAGATTATTTAGAGAACTTGCTGATATTCAAGATGCAACAGGTGGAAAAGTTAGTAGACTACAAGGCATATCCAGACAGGTTAATGCTCTTAATACTTTAAGTGATAACATGTTTAAAGAAGCTGCCCTAACAGGTAACTTGAAAAGACAATTAAATGTAATGTACACAAATGCTTTACGACAGGGTAAAGAAGTTGAAGAGTTAGACTTTGATTTAATTGACATAATGAAGCGTGGAGATTTTAATAAAGTATTTGGTACAGATACAGGTAAGGTGGCATTACAAAAAGCTATAGATGATTCACTTTATTTTACNTATCAAAGATCATTTAATAATCCAACAGCTAGATTATTCACGCAAGCAATACATTCAGTACCTTTTGTTGGTACATCTTTTATACCTTTTCCACGTTTTATGATGAATGCTATGAAGTTTACATATGAATATTCTCCATTCAATATGGCAGCTTATGGTGAACTCTTTGGTGCAGTAACAGGCAGAGGTTCAAAAGAATATGTACAATCATATGAACAAGCTGCAAAAGGTATGGTGGGTATGGGAATGCTTATAGGTGCAACAGCCATGCGTATGTCTGAACATGCAGGAGAAAGATGGTATGAAGGTAAGCTAGAAGATGGAACAACTATTGATCTACGACCTATGTTTCCTGCAGCACCTTATNTATTCTTAGGGGATATTATAGCTAGAAACTTAAAGGGAGATCCTGTTCTTGAAAATAGAAAGATAATAACAGATGGGATACAGGCACTATCAGGCGCACAATTTAAAGCAGGTATGGGTTTGTATATGCTTGAAAGTGGAGTAGAAGATTTATTTACAGGAGATCCTGAAAAAATAAAGAAAATGATGGCTAACTTTGGTGGTAACATTCTTAGTACATTTACTATTCCTGCTACTGTACTACAAGATCCTTATAATACTTTCATAGCTAAAGATGATGAAAGAATAATAAGAGATACTAATAGTGATAGTATGTTTAATTTAATACTTAATAAAACATTAGCTAGACTACCTGCTAATAATGCCATATCTGAATACTTAGAAGATACACTAGGAAAGGATATATACAAAGCACCTGATCCTTTGAAGTCAGCTAACACAGGTGAGAACATAAGAAGAATAACCCCACTATCAAGACAGATGTATGGTGTTCTTCAACGAGGAGAGAGAACAGAGTTTGAAAAGGAATTAGAAAGATTAAAGATACTACCATCAACTGTATATAGAAGAACTAGAAATCCTGAGATAGATGCTTTTTATTCTAGTGTTATTGGAAGACAAATACAAGCAGAGATAGAACCTTATATTAAATCTGATGCTTATCAAAATATAAAAGATAGAGATGAGAAAGGATTATCTAAAGCTGAAGTACAAAGAATAGTTTTAAAAGCAGAAATATCTAGAGTAAAAGCAGAAGTAATGAAACTTGCTAGAGAGTACTCTAAACAAATGAAAGGTACACCTGTACAACGATTTGAATTTGAAAAGTTACCTGATACACAAAAAACATTGGCATACAATAAGTATCATAACAAAATAGGATCACATGCAAGTGATGATGAATACGATTACATTAAGTTATTAGAGTATGCCAAAGAAGCTAAGTTAACTAAAGAAGTAGAAGGACTTTAACGCTTATCTCCACTACCCTGTAGTGTGCCTGTTCTTTTTCTTCTCTCAAGCTTTTCAATATTCTGTGCAGCTATAGTGCCTAGTGATACATTCAAGTCACTAGCAAGTACAGCACAGTACCACAGAACATCCCCAATCTCTGAAGCTAACTGATGCTTCCAATCAGAGGGAAGATTCTGTATACCATCCCTCATGATCTTTTTTACCTTGTTAGCTACCTCACCTGCTTCCCCTGCCAATCCAAGTGCAGGGTACATAATCATATGTTCAGGTGCATAGATAGCTGTTTTCTTTGCGTTCTCTTGATAGTCATCTAGTTGCATTGAACTGTGCTTTTTCTTCTGCCACGCTACTGCTTCTTTTTCCAATATCTTTACTCCCTTTAGATTCATACTTCTTTACCTTTCTTAGTCTATCGAAATAGGCTTTGTTAAATCCCCTATTCCATTCACGATATTGCATCGTGTCCTTATGGAAAGGGTTAGATAATCTTCCCTTTATGAAAATCATCCATACCTTTCCTGTATTGAATCACCAATGGTGCGTCATACTTTCCTAAGTTTCTCTTTGCTCTGTTTCCCATACTAAGCTCCTATGTCTACAAGTTCACATGAATCACCACTACAGGCAAGTGATTGACTACCTGCAGTAGTATCGCTTTCTTCTTTTAATGCTGACCATTTTATTTTTGTTGGCATCTTTGCTACCATATCATTATATTCTTTCTCTGAACACTCTTGATAAGGTGCTTGCTGATATACATGATCAGAGTGTGGTAGAAAAGATACACCTGACATATCGACAAAGTATTTAAATACAAAAGCACCAACCTCTAGCCACTCTCCCTCACGTACTGTTACTGTGATAGATGGCTTGTGTTCACACCAATGCTCTTGATATATTCTCCACATCTCTAATTGTTCTATAGCTGTCATCTGATCTCTAGTTACAGATCCCTCAGGTGACTTGATAGGAAAACTAAATACTGTTACCTCATCTGGTTTCATCACACAAGATTCATTGGGAACTCCTTGGTCTTTCATAAACTGTGTAAGTGGATCTTTGTTATCGCCACGTACAGTACGTATATAATATTGTGAGTGTCTAGCATGAATACCACTAGCCGAATCACACAACTGTGATACAGTACCACTAGGCTTGACACATGTGATAGCAGTAGATGGGGGAATGTTTAATAGATCGGCATACTTCTTGTTGGTATCAATAGCTACCTTTCTAAAGATGTCTAACCTCTCACGCAATCCCATCTCTTTGCCGTTAGTCAAAGGGCTATCCATGATACCTGTAAGACTTACACCTAACAATCTTTCTTCTTCTGTATTGTTCTTCCATACCTTTCTTAGATAAGGAAAGTTAGTAAGCTTAGATTGTAATGTACCTAAGATAGTAGCAATAGCAATCTTCTTTTGTAAACTCTTACGTGTGTCATCTTTCCTAACGACAACCTCTGTAAGATTACAGAACTGATATGGTCTAAGAATAATCTCACTACATGGGTTAGTACCAAAGTCATGGTCAGGATCTCGTCTGCCGTTTCTCTTGGCTTGATACTGTGCCGACACTCTATTGAAGATACCACGTTCACCTGACTTAGACTCTACTAATGAAGTCCACTCTCGTAAGAATGTTTCAGAATCAGGCTTGTCTGTGTATACTACAGAGTTATTAGCTAGTGCCATGTGTGGTGCAGTTTCCCACCATTGTCCTGTCTTAGCATGACGCATACGTATGTCAGACAAGTTAGACAAACTGATCATAGCTGATCTACGCACACCACCTACAACAACAATCTCCCCTATNTTACACATAATACTGTGACACTCATAGCTTGTAAGCTTTCTGCCTACAGCACCTTTAAACATGTTGATAGTAAATTTGAATAGATCTTCTAGTGGTGCAGGACCTGATGCCCTACCACCAAAGATCTTTAGCCTAGCACCTGCAGGTCTGATCTTGCTCATGTCATATGTTGGTATCTCACCTGCGTATAACAATGCAAGTAGCATACGAAAAGACTTTGCCCAACCCTCTTTGCTATCAGCTACCGATATACAGGTATCGCTATTATATAGTTTCTCAGGTACTTCAGGTAGCTTGTTAATATAGTTACGTTCAACACTAAAGCCTACACCTGTACCACAAAGCAGTATGTACATAGCTTCATCAAAAGATTTCACATCATCAACAGGAAGATAGCTACAGTTATATCCTGCAGTATTGTCACGATCAAGTGCCTTACCTGCTGTCATCAAAGCTCTCATGGATGGCATAACTTCTAGGTTATATATAGCTTTCCATATTTTCAGACGTGTTCTGTCGTGCAGGATGTTGTCAACATTGGCTCTATCCCAAATGAAGTCCACGTATCGTGTTACTGTTTCATCCCATGTTTCTCTTCTTCCCTCTTTGTCAAGCCATCTTGCATAACGAGATGTTGCTATAAAGTTTTGATAATCTGTCGGTAATCCCATGTGCTATTCTCCCACTAATATTTTTATATTGTTTAAATCTAATCCATCAATATCATAAATGAACGATTCTATTTGATCTTGTATGTCATCCCCTAGCTGTTCATCAACAGGTACAGGATATTCTTCTGTATCTACATTCAATGTAATATAGATCTTAGCTTTTTTTATCGCCATTGTCAATAGTTTCCATTAGTAATTCTAGATACCAATTAGCTTTCTTTAAATCTTCTATGCCATTCTTGTATCTATATCTCCACAAATACTTCATTACATTACCCTGTAAGTAGTATTCAAATCCTTCTCCACAAGCTGATCGCAATGCTTCAATGCATTCTACACCATACTTGTTGTAGTGTGGTGGATGATTAACCATGTCTGCATCTTGTTGTTGCACACCATATTCTCCTGTAAATATTTCTTGTCCATTCATATTATTCATGTTACGCACTCCCATCTACTTTATCGGAAAACTTTACAGATATTACGTTTCCCTTGGTTTCAATTTTCTTTAGTTTTCTTATCTTCTTTTGCTTCTCTGCAAACTCACGCTTCTCTTGTTCAATAAAGTCTTCTAGCTGTTCTCTTACAGAGGGATCTTCTGACATCACAGGAACAACTGCACATATCAAGTTAGTAAACTCCATCATATAGAAAAAGTCATGGTCTGACAAGGGATTTTCATCCGAGGTAATGATACCTAGTGTCACATCCCCTGTCCATTTGTTATTCTTATCCCTGTGTGGATGTATTCTAATAACAAAATCTTCTTCATCTAAGTCTAGTGGTATTTGTTTAGTCATTATTTCCTCACAATCTTTTTACGTGTAAAGGCAATAAACTTTGGATGTACCACCTTGCCCTTTTCTTTCAGCCATGCTTGAGGTATAACTCTATTATCATACTCAAAGCCATAACGATCACACCATTGTCCATAGGTAGACTTAGCACCTTTACGTAGTCTGCGTTTACTGTTCTCAAAGATGAATCGTATGTCTAGCTTTGGATGTTGCTTCTTGATTGCAAGATGCTTTCTTCTATCCATTGCTGTGAACATACCCTTCGTTTCAATGATAATGCCATTCGACAATATAAAGTCAGGTGTATATGTCCTGTATGCTAAGTCTTCCCATTCAATCTTGATGGACTCGTAATCGTACTTTACAGATAAGTTCTTGAGATATACTGCAAGGCTCTTTTCAAGTCCTGATCTATAGCCATACTTACGTGCTTTTGCAAACTGTTTGCTATCCATCTACGTAAGCCACGATCTTAGGATCTTTTGCCTTAGACATTTTCTGTGGCAACTCCTGTAAACTTGGATGGCAAGCTTTACGATAAGAACAAAACCTACATGTAATGGGTAGGATCTTGTTACCTGTTGGCTTACCTCTAAAGGTTTCTTCTACAGGTTCAAAGCATCTTTTGAACTCATTGTTCTCTACTGCTTTGATATTATCCTTGATCTTCTTGACTTCCTTTTCTACATCAATGTTAGCAGGTACGTATTTAAAGTTGCCATCTTGTTTGTTGACAACCCACCAACCACCTGCCTTTTTACCTGAAGCACTAGCGTACCCTGCAAGTTGTGATACATAACCAAATGCGTCACCATCTTTTAGGGTATCAAAGGATTCAAACTTGTTTCGATAAGACCAATCTGATGCCGACTTAACGTCATCAACTGCACCATCAATAACAATATCGTATTCTCCTGTAACAACACGTTGTGGTGAATCTTCTCCGATATCCAATGTGACACGTTTAGAATCTTCATACTTTACTCCTGCTTCTTTTAGGATGCCTTTGAATACAGCTTCCACTATATCGCCTAGCATCATGTTCATTACAAATGTAGTTGGTTTCGGTAACGCTTCCTGTGGCTTGTTCTTTTCAAACCACAGTTGGCATGATGGTCTGCCCACGTTGGACATCCGAAAGGCAAACCCATCACGCTTGTTACTCCCACCGAACTGACGAACAACAGCATCTCTGACATCTTTACAGATTTGATTTACTGTACTAGTGGAGATAGTAGTTTCCCCACTAGATGCCTTGTCAAGGTACTGATGTATTACCATTTCAGCAGGATGCTTCATTAGGAAACAACCTCGTTTGAGTCGATCTCAATGAAGTCATCAAGGACAGCCTTGTCTACTTCCTCTTTACTGTGAGCATTCTCATCCCATTGGTTGAGTATGTAGTCATTGTAGTTCTTGACCCACAGTACTAAGTTAGCAAACATTGTTTGATCTTCATCACCAACCTCAATAGTTTTGGAAAGGTCAAGTGTTGGAGATGGTAGGTAGAATGTGCTACCATTTGCCAAACTATTTGCTTCGGTAGACAAAGCTATCTCATGTTGCACAGGTAATCTTTTAGCTCTTGCTAGGTCGTTAAAGCATTTACCTATGCTCTTGAAAGCATCTCTGTTCTCCACTTCCCATATAAAAGCTTGTGGTTGAACATCAACACTTGCACCTGTAGAGTCTACAGGATCTATCATAGTGACAAGACCGAACACAACACGAACACGTTTGCAGGATCTGATCAGTTGTTGTTGGGCTTCAGGCAAGGCTTTGAAATCTTCAATCCAACCTGAGGGTTTACCACAGTTGAAACCACCATCACTATCTTTGAGGTCAATGTTAAGATTGTCAGCCATGATAGTTTTGATAAACCTATTCTTGGTATCTCCCTTACCCATGATAAATCTCTTGAACATGAACCTCTGCATAAAGGGTCTTACCTTTATGGTCTTTGAAAAGTAAGTTGGACCATCAGGTATCTCAAGCTTATACATACCACCCTCGACAACCTCGACATTCACTTCCTTACCTTTTACTTCAGCCGTACCCATGATAGGTGTATGGCTAATACGTAAACGAGCAAGCGTACTAGCTTTCTCTTTGTTTGTATCTGATCTTTCATTGGCAATGCCCATAGCTTTTGCCATTGATTCGTAATCTTTTGTATTTATTGTGACTAAATCTGTCATACATTTCTCCTTTTTGATTTGCGATAGACCATAGTTATATCATGCCACGTCTTTCGTGTCAAGCCAATTATTACCTATTTTTGATTCTAATAATAATGGCACATTAAAAACTATATTCCATCTTGTTTCTATTAGTTTATTTAATTCGTTATTTGTTTCGTTTATAATACTGAGAACCTTTCCTTTCTCATCTGGATGAACATCAATGACAATAGAATCGTGTACTGTATTCACAATACAACTCTCCATACTGTCAAGCTTACTATCTATGTGCAACAAAGCAATAGGAACTATGTCTGCAGTTGCCAATGATTGCACAGGATAATTCTTTAGTTGTGTGTAGTGCGACACACCATTACGTTTACGCACCATGTCAGGAAAAGCAAACTCTCTACCTGATGGTGTCTTGATCTTGCCTTTGTTCAAGGCTTCGGTTGCCAACTTCTTGTGCCACTTGGCTATACCATCGTACTTTGTATTGAACTGTTTGTAGTACTGTGCTTCGGCAGGTGTCCTACCATACCCACTAGCTCCATACAAGGGAGCAAACGTGTGTGCCTTTGCATCTTGGCGAGATATCTTTTGTCCTGCTTTAGTAATAACTTCTGCAGTGTAACTGTGAACATCAAAGCCTGTCTTCACTTCTTCAATAGCTGTGGCATCTTGTCCTAGNTAGGCAGCCACACGAAACTCTAGCTGTGCAAAGTCAGCTTCAAGTATCTGACCACCATCCCAACGTGACACAAATACTTTCTTTACAGGAAACGTACCACCTCTAGGCATGTTCTGCATGTTAGGATCTGCACCACTAAACCTACCTGTAGCTGTCCTATGCTGTAACAATCGCACATGTAACTTACCATCCTGTTTGGTATGTGTCTGTATCCCATCAATNAAACTNCTCAAATAGGTATCAAGNGCAGACAATCTACGNACACGTTGTAAGAACAACTCGGCTTCTCTCATGCCACGTGATCGTGCTACCTTTTCAAGTATCTCAAGATTTGTTTTGCTTGTTGTGAATCCATTAGCACTCGCCCACTTAGGATTGGGTGGTGAGAACTTTAGTCCTGCCACAGCAGGTGGATCAGTATTAACAAATTGATAACCAACAGCATCACAAAGTACACATCTGTTGGGTTTTGCAAATGGAGTTCCATCTTTCTTTGTCTTCCTTACATAGCCTGTACCATAGCAAGTCTTACATCTAACAGCACGTTGCTTATAAACGACAGAAGATTTAGATTGTATAGCATTTCTAAAATCTTCATCTGACATGTATGGATCAAACGAATTTCCCCACATGGTTTTGTCACGTGGTTTACGGCTATAGATAATCCATGATAACTGTTCAGGACTATTGAGATTGATTGGCATATCTCCCATCAGTTCTCTTGTCTGATGCANCAAAGCTTTTTCAATCTCATTCTTTTCTTTTTCAAACTCTGAACGCACCTCATGTAACTTATCCAAGTCAACAGCAAACCCACGCTGATAGATCTTGGCAAGACATACTGCCACTTGGTCAGTAAGTTCTGCAGTATCTCTTAGACCTGCGTTATCTGCTTGGTTGTACCTACGCATTAGATTATGATACACATCCTTAGTTGCAGATAGATCGGCACGTAGATACTCACACAGTTCTGCGTGTGGTATGTCACGTGTACTGTATCCTTTAGCAAAGTATTCTTTGAGTGTATCAGACTTAGGAGTAGCACCATAGCGTTCAGCACAGGCTTCAAGTGTTAAGGGTTCTTTGACACCACGTTGTAGTATGTACTCATTGAGCATTGTGTCGTATACTTCACCATCATACTTGAAACCTGACTCCCATAGCCACATTAAATCATATGCAATATTGTGACCAATTAAAAGAGTAGTGTTATCTAAATTTAATTGTAACTCTTCTTTGCCATTGAATGTAGGTTCAATCTGTGCNTGATCAAATGTATATATACGTGGTTGTGCATCTGCATCCACAGGCAGTATACCTACCATAACCAAACTATTGTCTGGTTCAAATGGATCAAGGTGCATCTTACCATCACGCNTTGTGACAGTATTTTCCACATCNAGTATTAATTTCATGTCACATTCCTCCTTCTGAATTTACCATCAGAACTTCTTTTAATGTCCATGTGAAAAACTCCTGCTATTTGTATTTTGTCTATCACATTTATAATATCTTGTAAATCCATTTTAAACCATTCAAAAGATCTTTCTTTACAAATTTTATCTAGTCTAGCATGAGCCACAGTTTCCGCTACGTTTCTATCGGTAAACTTTTTACAAAATAGAAGTCTATAATCTCTGAAAGGACTACTTGTTTGAAAAACATCTAGTCTGTTACTAGCTTCTACAGCTTTACCTACTTTGTACCAACCTTCCCATGCAGGATTATATATAATATATACATCACCTGATTTATTGGTATCATATAGTGCTTTAGAAAAGACTTGAATATCTTTAGGTGACATGTTTTTAAATGTTAAACGTGATACGTTACCACCTTGTTGCAAATACCCNTTCAAAGTTCTATANTGATTCTTNTANAAGACAAGACCTTCTTCATTNAGCCTATGATTAGTTCCTACTTTNCNCCAAACNTAACCATCCCANCNTCTNCCATCTTCTCTTACTGTTCCTTTTTCTATCATGCTAAATACCTCGCTGTTTTGTAGTCAAGNTCACAATGAATNACACCATGCCATCCTGTGAGTTTATTCTTGACAATGTTTAAATGTCTTTGGTTATCTTCCTCTTCCTGACCCTCGACTACAGGATTCTTTGCAATCAAAAGCATAAGATCAGCTTCGGCTGCCTTACCTGTACGTGAGCCTTCCATCATGCTCTGGTTCAACAGAACCTTACCCTCTGCTTCTGCAGATAGCTGTGACATATAGAAGATGCCACATCCATACTGCTTGGCTATACTACGTGCGTGAATTGCATTTGCTTTGAGTGCTTCATCCTGTCGAGCAAAGCCACTAGTCACAGCAAACTTGTCACCCATGTCAAGCACTACAATGTCAGGCTTGTATGCCTTACACACGCTTTCTACCCACGACATATCCCTACCTGTTGCGTCACGTAATCGTATGTTCTTGCGTATAGGTTCGTATCTATCTCTAGCTTGGGTTGGATTTTGTTTTATCTCCTGCATTGTCATACCTGTTGATGCAGTAAGGTATCTTGCACCTACTCTATGTGTACCCTCTTCATTACATAAGACAATACACTTAGCACCTTGTCGTGCAAATCCCTCAGGTGATGCAATCAAACTAGCATGGAATGAAGTCTTCCCTGTGTTTGGTCTTGCACCTACCTCAATGAGATGACCATCGTTGATACCCTCAAGCTTACGCACAAGTGTAGGTATATTGAATGCCCACCTAGCTTCAAGATCGTTCTTAGCTAGTAGCGTATCAATATCAATGTCATCCCACTTGACGTTAAGATTAGGTGTGAAGTCATCACCATATTGTTCAAGCAACATACGTACAGGCTCAAGGCTAGTCTTGCTACCATTCACGTAGTCAAATCCTAGATTGGCTATCTCTTCACCAATGATTTGTTGGAACAGTTTAGACAACACCTCTTGTGCTATGTCTGAACCCATAGGTTGTTCACGTTTTATCTTGTCAAACATAGCAGAGTATGCTGACTTCTGTGCAGTAGTCATTGATGGATTGCTTGATAAGAACAACGCTTGCACCTCATCAGGTGTGATAGTTCTGTCGTACTTGGTCATGCATTGGTCAATGATTACCTTGATCTTTTGTGCATCCTTACTGAATATTCTAGTCGGACACTTAGCACCTCTATGGTCATCATAGAATTGCTTATCCATTAAACTTCTTAGTAGTCCTAATTCCATGTTATACTCCTGCGTTTTTTAGGTTGGTAATATCTGTTTCGTTTCTCATCTTCAAGTCATCAGTTAGCTTCAGAACTTTTACTGTGTTTACAAATGGTCTTAGTTCTTTAGCAAACTGCATAGTCTTCGGTAGTGCATCAGGATCTAATGCAACTATTGCTGTCGAGAATTGTGATAAGTATTCCTTGTGTACTGTAGAGAGTGACGTACCCAACACAGCCAAACCAACAAAGCCATCAATCTCTCCAACAGCTACGGCACTTATACAATCCTCAACAACTACTGCCACCTTACCACATCCGTAGGTGTATGGCAACCCTGTATTATTATATCTTCTCCATTTTGGTAATCTTTTTTCTTTCATTGCTCTGCCTATGGCATCCACACATCTATAGTCTTTGTAGATTGTGAATACTGCACGTTCTTCTTTCACGTCATACATCACCTCTACATCTGCAGGTAGATTCCATTTGTCTACAAACTCCTGCACGTGTGGTGGATGGTATACGAGAAACGATGGCATATCCCACTCATATTTATCTTCTAGTGGTTTGGGTGATAGTGACTGTCTTATATCATTAGCAGTCAATGACACACGCTTACCACCACTCACATCACAACTAGCCTTGTAGCAATTCCACAACAAGCTACCCATGTGATTCGTGATAGTAAAAGTCTTGTGTCCTCTGCATACAGGACAGTTAACTCTCTTCGTTTCACCATTCTTGACATCGTAATCCCATATTCTCCACATACTATACACCTTCCTGTTGCTTCAACGCAGATGATACCCACTTTTTTCTAGTTGTCAAGGCATTTGTTGCTGACGCTAGAGTATTTTTCATGTAAGGCTTTACTGATGCAGGGTTAGTATGCCCACTCACCGACATGATTTGTGGTAGTGGCACACCACCATCAACCATCTCCATTATACCTGTCCTACGTAAGTCCATGAGTCGTTTGTTACTAGGTATACTGTTTCTGTCCATGAGTATTCTACCCTGTTTAGATACTTGCTCTAACGTATAGGGCAGGTACTCACCTTTTGTAGGTAATGTTCATTAGGTGCTACGTAGGGTTGAAAGCCAAAGTCTTTGTGTTGTCTAGTCAACATCTCTCGCATCTCCTCATCAACAGGTATCTCTACCTTTGCTCTACGTTTGGACTGTTGTAGATATAACACAGTAAAGTTCTCATCAAAGTTATCCCACTTCAAAGTACGCATGTCACCTAGTCGCTGACAGAAAGCATATGCCATGTGTATGATAAGTCCTATGTTACGTGTATGATATAGACTATAGGCATCATCAAGCACTCGTTCTACTTCAAGCTTAGTCCATACATCTGTACGCTTTAGTGCAGTAGTGCGTTTGATACGTGCAAAAGGATTCACCTGTATAAACTCTTGGTCTATCGCCCAATTATATACAGTAGACAGACAACTAGTGATGTGATTAGCCTGTGTCACACCACGTTCAAGCCATTGTTGGTAGTGTTTCTTGGCTAGTTTAGTTCCAATCTTCTTTATTGTGTACCTACCTAGTGTCTTTTCTGCAACAGATAGAAAGTATTTATAATCTTTCTGTGTTTTAGGCTTGAGTTTATCCCAACCATACGAGGACATATAGTTGTATATCAATGTATGTAATGTGACATTGTTATCTAAGAAGTCACATCGCTTGGTAACAAGATAGTGTTGTGTTATCTCATTGTTGAGTACGGCTGCAAGCATGTACGCTTCATTCCTATCTGTACCTAACGTCACACGTTTGGCTATGCCTTGTTCAATAAGTTTGTTTGGTGGATTAAATCTGTAAACAGTTTCACCATTAGCATTGACTCTGGCTTGTGTATATCTTGGTAGTTTCATTCGCAAAAGTTCCTTCCTATTTTACAGTTAGCAGTAGGTTTGCACACCCTTTCATGTTTAGCATTCTCCCAACAATCACCATCAGGTATGTGCATCCTGACAAATGTATCCCACGTACCCATAGATACAAACAGGATCATGGCAGGGAATACTAACATAAAAAATACTATCGCTAAAAACGACAATCCAAATCCCTCATTATGATATGGTTTATTATTCATAATCTATTTCCTCTCAATGCAAAATATAATCCACCNACCCANAGTAATACATGAAGATTATCATAGAACAATACATCAAGTATACTTTCTGGATCACCAACCCATATTACTCCTGTCATAATACAACAGATAGTAATGCCACTAAATCTGGTGATCATATCTCCCACCCAATCAGGCACTTCATACATCCATTGTACATTCATAACACCACCTACAAGTAAACCTATACCTGCAAGAAACTCTCCATAGGTTACAACCCACCATGTCAGATACGATAACCCATACGATTCAGCTTCAGCTATATCGACAGGCATCTTCCACCAACCTTGTTGGATGAACACAATGGCTAAAGGTATTCTCCATAGCCAATGTGATTGGCAAAACTCTGGTATTTTACTAAGCATATTTCTTCCCCCACTTTCCCATAACAGTAGAATTGTGGCTTGAGTTTACTAAGTCATTCCATATAGGAGAATCAATCCACTTAGCTACCTCTTGCTCACGCTTCCACATGGTGATAGCTTTCGTATCATTACCTGTGTTACGTACTGTAAATCCATTACGTTCATCACCATACGTAGCGTAGTTAGTGAACGCTGAGTAAAGAGCAAAGAGATTATCACCACGTTTACGTGTTTCTTCTCTGTACAAGGCAAGCATCTTGTCTGATTTCTTTTCGTTACCCATCATGTAATCAAGCACAGATTTAATGTCTAATCTTTTGGTACATATGGTTGCCCACTCTTGCAACTTCTCTGCTTCACCCTCAAAGTTTACAACTGAATCAGCTAACTCACTCTGAAAGATATCAACATTAAACATTGAAGTATTCTTTTTCTTGAGGTAGTTGTGATCACCTGTCACCATACCATTCAGACAGAACCCATCAATCAAGCCATAGAATACTTGATTAGAACATCTGCCATCTACACCATGTAAGGCAACCATTCTTTTGAATACCTCTGTTCCATGTATGTCACTAGACACAATGATACTTTCATCTTTGAATACAGCATCAAGCATTACGAATGCTCCATTACGTGCAGATCTCCATCTCTTATCTGCCAAGATGCAGTTGTCTTGACCTAGTGTTTCCTCTGCTACNGACCACACTTTGTTGAAGTATTCACCATGACTAGTGAGGGCNTAGCTATCACCTACTATACCTAGATACTCACCATCATACTCATTGACAACGTAAGATTGTCCTTTAAATTTAGTGGGTTCTTTGCTTACCTTAAAGTCATACTCATATGGTATGTTTAAACTGCTTACATAATCTAAAGCCATTTGCATATCTCCTTTTCTATTATTGCAACTGATAACTAGTTATATCACATATATAAAATATGTCAAGTCACTTATAAAATATGTGATCGCCAACACGCTTGACTACACGTAAACTATCTGCCCAATATGGATTGACAGATGTAGTGTGATAGTGTGTCGCACCATTNACCACATCAATATNATTNTNNNCATCTAACATCATTGANGCTAGATACTGTGACTTNTNCCATGCTTTCTTNTCNTGTGGTGTGTCACTTNCACCATCACAAGTCCAAGANAAAGCNCANATACTNTTACCTTTCTGATACACTACGTCACATACTGTGTTCGGATAGTGTTTACTTGCTACTCTGTTGATAGTTACCTGTGCTACTGCCAACTGACCTGCCGTACTCTGATCACGTGCTTCGTGATATATGTTCAGAGCTAGACACATTAACGCACTCTTGATTATCATATGAATACTTCCCAAGTGTACGCTATTGCTATGATTAATAACATGATTGCATTCCTCATTGTGTAATCTCCACTTCATTAGTTGTTTCAATCCATACCTTTGCACCACAAGATAAAGGTTTGTCAGGTGAATAGACAACTTCACTATCACCTAGAATCTTTACCCTATGAGCATATGTATTGGTCTTACCTTTTTTAATTGTCAACACAGGATTGCTATCTCCTGTCTTAGCATTTGCTTTTATCACGTGTTGATTAACGTGTATACGAGTCTTTGCTTTTCTCATTAGGAATCTCCTCTAACTTTTTGTATTAACTTGATTGCTTTATCTAGTTCATCTTCTAGCTTAGTGATCGTATCTCTGTTAGCTTGCCACAGGATACCTAACCCACCTGCTTCTGTCCACCTCTTCACATTGGTATGCTTATCATCTACAAGTATGTTAGGTGTACCATCTACTCTATTAGTAGCATAGAGTTCTTTGTTTCTAGTGAACACACAATTTCGTATATTAGGCATAAGGTTATGTGTTTCTAACCACCTACGTTTCCAATAGGCAGAGTTATCTCTATCATTACGCAAAGGTGTAGAACATATCCCCCAATCCAAATGAGAATACTTGTATGTCAATTCTTTGACATGACCTACAAGAGGATAGGTTGTATCAAAACATTCAAGATGCCAGAAGAAATTTGTATCCTTTAATTCAGCAAGAGCCATGTTAATATTCTTGATCTCTTTCCAATGTTTTACACCATACTTTTCCTCAAGTCCACCAAAGAAATCAGCCAACACGCCATCCATATCTAAATATATAATCATTATCTTTGCACTCCTTTCAATGCTTGAAATCCACAGCCACAGCCATCAAACAAACTAACAACAGTACCCAACTTATCTTGTGGTATGCCGTTGAGTATGTGCTTGATCACATCAACTGTCCACCCATTACCGATCATCTTGTAACGTCTTGAATTGCTGATAGGTTTTACTACTTGTTCACCAGAATGATGCCACCATGCTCCATGATCTGTGTACCCATCAGGCATAGTCTGTAGACGTTCACACTCAAGAGGTGTCAATGCTCTCCAATATAATTNATCTGTATTAACAGCAACATTATCTTTCTGTACTGTGGTCAGAGTATTAGTCTTGGTGTCCTTGCGTAGCTCTAGTCTTTGTGTAGTTAGTCCTGCCGTTTTCATCTTGTGATCTTGACGAACACCATCAACGACATACCTACCACGCCACGCACCACATACTACCTTAGGCATACGCCATCCACCTTGCATGGTGGTAAGGGCAGGTGACTTGTGCTTACGATCATAGACACGCTTGATGATATCATAACCTTTGAGATCAGCTTCGCCAACCTGCCTACACTTTTGGTCATGGTTGAATACTAATTGTCTGCGTGACTTTTCAAAGTACATCTTCATAGATCCACCTTTGAAATAGTTAGCATCAATACAGTAAGCTTTCTCTCTATCGGTCATGCTTTCATCTTCAAGTATATCCTCAAGATTGATGCCAAGATTAGGCAAGTCATCGTGTGGTATGTTAGTCCAATACAATCTCTTCCTGTTCTGTGCAGACACAGACGCAGAGTTATGTACACGTGGCTCACATCCAAACTCACGTGAGAATATATCTTGGTATTCTTTTTTCATTGGAGTTTCCTCAATAAGAAACCATTTAGGTTTCCACTTGTGAAATAGTTTAAAGAACTCTGTAGTAGGCTTGGCTCTCTCGTCATTAAAGTTAAGCTGATTACCTGCAAACGAGAACGGCTGACAAGGTGGACCTGCTAATAGCAGATCAACACCATCTTTGTATCCCTCATACCATGAGTCTATGCGTAGCACATCACCCATATGATACACGTTAGGGTGATTGTATTGTGCTACTGCACTAGCGTATTCATCAATCTCACTTGCGAATCCTAGTTCATATTTCATTACACTTTTCCTTTTATTTCTTTTAGTTGAAATGAGAAACCACCATTGGTATTAAACCAAACAGTTCCTAAAATTAATTCTATAGATACTATCGTACCTTTAGTATCGCAGTTGAGGTATCTTGCTTTAGCAATAATAGTATCCCCAACTGCGTAGCCTTTATACTCCTGCACTAAGCAGAAGCTTTCTTCTTAGACTGTCCNACNTNGGACACTTTGTGNGTACCTTTNTTAACAGTTGCACCTNTACCATACTTACGCACGATATGTTTACTNTGGTTCTTCTGTAAGAANTGTANNCTNTACNNTACCCTNTTGAATGNNTCNTTNANGATAGATGCAGTTTGTCTAATTGTNTANTGATCGTACATCTCCATCAATACACCATCAATAAAAGCATAGTTGTATGTGTAAGGTGTAGCCTTTTTGAAGTGTTGTGTATGTGTTGAATAGTCCACGACATTCATTGCAGGGTTTTCATTTTTAACTGTGTTGTTTAAATTTTTCATAATAGATACTCCTTTCCATTAGCATCTTGGGGTTGANNTATNTAACCTAAATNCTTAGGTTCNTTTTCGATCTCGTATTCTTTTACGAAATCAAATTCTATTTTTAATTGTGGGTGGTATACTTTAGCTAGTGTCATCACGTGATCAACTGCTTGCTTCCAACTGTCTACAGGTGTAGCGTTAGTGTCAACATACACGCAACTCTCTATACCATCTATCGTGATACCAATTTCNTAATACATAGCCATGCTATCTCCTTCCTCTAGGCTCTGTTGCAAATCTAAATACGTACCCTGTTAGCATACCACTATACACTAACAGGAAATAAAATCCATACTCTATTACTTGTTCCATAGGTTCACCTCTTCAGCAAGTTTGTCTAAAGTTTTTTGTCCACTACTTGACATTCGATCATACTCCCAATACAGATCATCAACTAGTGCCTGTAGTGGTGTCATACCTTTACGTGCTTTCGCATATTCTTCTTGCAGGTTAACTGCTTTAACCATGCATATTGTTTCTTCGTGATCAGGCATTATCCAAATCTCCTTTTGTTCTTGCGTTCCTGTCTGTAAGGATTGCCATGCAATCTCTTGGTTTCTTGTTTCAAGTTCTTCTTTGATCTAATCTTCTCAAAGTTCTTGACTTCGTAATGCATTACGCTTTTCTTTCTTTCTGTCATAACTACCTTTCCCTTTCTTAGGTTTAACAGTTTGTATTGGTTTACGTAGCATAAGCATAGCTTTTGCCACAGGATTAACTCTTGTAATTGTAAGTTTCTTTTTCATGCTACCCACTTCTTTCCTGTACCATGTGCAGGTATGAGTATTGACTTGGCGTTTATCGTCATGCCACTACATAGCTTGCACTTGTCACATGTTGTACGTCTACCTGCTTCCTCACTTGCAGGACATAGTATCTCTTTACCTTTCACCATAGATGTAAGGTGTCCTACTCTGAAAGTACGTTCACCTTTTGCCCATGCTTTACGTGCATCATCAAGTGTGTCAGCACTACGCATACATATAGTTGGATCGTAATCAGCACCAACTGTTTCAGCTTGATGACTGTATGCAGTATGTCCATCAGCACCATGTATGAAATTACGATTGATCTCTGTGGGTACACAAGCAGGATCACCATAAGCACCAAGTCTTACAGTTCTACCTGCAACAAACTTCCCCCACTCATGTGTAGGTAGTGTTGGGTACTTACCTGCCTTATANGCTTTGTATATAGCCAAGATGCCTAGCAACATAACATAACATCCACGTTCATCAGCCGTAGCTTTGTTATCTCTATTGTGTGGCTTGCCACGTAAATGACAACTACCACAGATAGAAAAATCTTCACCACTTTTGTTAGCTGACATTGGGTCTATGTCGGTACGAATGTAAAACACCTGTACCATGTTACCTGTCTTGTTGTTGTTTGACTTGCGTATTCCTATCATAACGATAGGCTTTCCATCAATCAAACTTGCACCCTCATGTAATATAACACCATTACTCATGGTTAATCTCCTTTAAGTGTCCAACGTTGGACAGTTTCAATTACCCTCTGTTATCACAAAGGTATTTCCATTCGGCAGGTGTACACCCTGTCATAATGAACTCACGCATATCTGCATTTAGATCAGGGAACACATCTTGTACGTTCTCATTCCCCATGTAATAACGATCAAGCATACCTTGAGTTACAGGTAACACCATAGAGTTTACTTCACCTGTAAAGTCAGATGATCTTGTAAGTTCTACTACACCAACATCAATATGAGTACATCTCCAATTAGTAAACATTTAAAATCCTTTCATTTAAGTGTCCGACATCGGACAGTTTCAATTTACTTTTACTATAATACACTAGTTATATAACACTTTCATAAACATTTCAAGTGTTATATAACGTGTATATAGTATTTGTTTAGTCGAGATCAACGACCCATTCACCATCACGAAACCACGCAAGGTAATGAGTGCGACTCTGATCAAGAGGATCAAAGACTTTGATAGTAGGCACTATGTCAAGCCTAACAACAAAGGCTACTACCCAAGTATGATAACCATAATCTTGTTTAAAGCCACTATTAATCTTGTGAATTGTAATTTGAGTACCTTGCATAATTTTATCCTTATAAAATTTAAGTTTCAGTTGAGTGAAAAGTTACCTAGAAAGGTAACTCTTCGTTAGTGATGTCCTTGACTTGAACTTTCTTAGTTCCTTGATCTGTCTTGACCAACATCTCTTGAAATTGGTCTACAGGATCTTCTCCTGTTGCTAACTCTAAAGTCCAATCAGCGATATCACAAAGTGATTGATTGTTAACTTGTGACCAAAGCTTTATAGCTTGCATCAGAGATTGCTTGGTATTTCCAAGGGAAATCTGAGATGTATCAACTTGCTGTCCAACGTTGGACTTTGCTTTAGTTTCTTGACTTGTTTGAGTTTCCTCAGAAACTGTAACAGGTTTCTTTGAATCCTTCCAAGCTTTAAGTAAAGCTGTAAGATTTGTAAATCCTTTCTTTGAGGATTTGTTAAACTCTCTAAGTTCATCAAGGTTATCGAAAACTTGCAAAGCTTCATTTAATCTCCTACGATCAATCGTGCTGATTCCTGCTCTAGCTTTTTGATCTCTACCGACAATCCCTTTTTCATTAGGGGATTCAGCTCTAAGCTGAGCCATAACTCTGCCAAGTCTAACATCAAAACCATTATCAGCGATAGACTTCTTGACATTGTTAGTCTGTGACCAAATTTTAGCCAAAGCTTTACCCTCTTTAGCAAGATCAGAGATTGAAAGTGGTTTGAATGTGATTTGATTTTCCATGATTTGTTTTTCCTTATTTAGTTTAGGTTTTCTTTTTATAAGAGATTTACAATATATCTCTCACAAGTAATCGAGATATATTTAAATATCGTTAAAAAGATAACCCTAAACTATTTGTTCGTCAAGTGTTGGTTTTGTTCTGTGTTTGTTCTGGTGTCCGACATCGGACAGTTACCGAAAGGTAGGGGTAGTATACAAACTATCGATTTTGTGTTGTGGTGTGGTATTTTTGTTACTGATGTTGTTTTTATCTGTGGCAACTGATGTGATAACAGCTTCTCTTGTGTGCTTATGTACCTTATTTTATTGATCTTTAGTGTGTATTAGGTGAGTGATTATGTGTAATGTATGTTCACCTTATGTACACAGGACCTGTATATACATATATGAGTGCTGAGCGTAGGGTGTGCGAGTGCCACTGGGGGTACAGGGGTATACGTATACACAGATATACACAGATTAGGTAAAACACTTGTTAACCACTTCATGTATATTCAGTCAGCTGCACACCTAGCGTATGTCAAATTAATTACTTGACATGCTTTTTTATTCGTGGTATAATTATATAGGAACAAAACAAACAGTACACTTTAAGTGTTTATTCACTTAATATATAATTAACACTTAAATGATTCCTATCCGTAAAAAAATTAAAATAAATATTGACAATGAAGAAAAAATCTGTAAAACTATATACAGACGATGTTATTGAATCATTCTATGATGCTATTCGTAATAACACTCTACATAAACTCCACATACCTCACAGTGATGTCTTCTATGTACGAAAGGCCGTAGAAGCTTACTATGGTAGGTCTTTTTCACTTAAAGAGGTGGAAGAAGCAATGATTGCCGAAGGGTGGTCTGGTAATTAAAGTAAAGGAACTTTAAGTATGGCAAAGATGACAACTAAACAAAAACTTCTATTAAAGAAGAAAGAAATGAATCAAAAGAAACAGGGCAAGCTTAAAGCTGCATCTGTAAAAGATTTGACACGTGAGGTAAAATCAAATAAGAAGATAGGATCTAGGGATGCAGCACGTACAGCAAATAAACAGTTTGGAGAAAGAGTAAATAAAATATTTAATCTATTTAGCTCTAATAAAAAAACTAGTAGTAGTAGTAGAAAAAATACTAACAAAGGAGTTGCTGCTTTAAAAGGTGCTACACTTAGATCAGGTATAAAGACAGGTGGTTCATCTAAAGTAAATAAACCAATGAGTTTTAAAGAAACTGCTGAGAAAAAGAAATCACCTACAGCTACAGCACCAAAGACTTATAAGAGTGGTAGAGTTGGTACTCCCGGAATGGGAACTCGTAGTGGTATACAAACAGGTAACAAGTCCATGCGCTACGTATAGAGGAGGTATAGGTGCTTTACCACAACGAACAGGACCAAAAGCTACTCCCGGAACACCCGGTATGGGAGATCGTAGTGGAATCAAGACAGGTGGTAAGAAGCCTAAGACTTTAACAGATGCACAGAAGAAAGCTATTAGAGATACAAAACAAGTAACAGTTAAAAAGGGTGATACCTTAACAGCTATTGCAAAAAGAAATGGTACAACTGTAGCAAATCTTAAAAAGATTAATCCTAGTATTAAAGATATTAATAAGATTAAACCCGGTCAAAAGATTAGAGTGGGTGGATCAGATGCTCCTACAAAAAGAATAGGTGAAGTATCAAAATCTCCTACAAGACCACGTACAATAGCACAAGCACAGAAGATGGGAAAGAAATACTTTTTCGATAAGAATGGTAAGCGTAAAGCTGCCGTAACAGCAGAGCAGTTAAAGAAACAGGGTTTAACTCTGGCTCAATGGCTTAAAAAGAATTAGGAGTTAAATCATGGTAGCAATAAAAACATTAGATGGAAGACGTAGATTAAAAGGTCGAGGAGATCCACCAAAAGCAGGTGGAAGTAGAGGTCCTAGAGGTGGCACAGGCTCACGTAATAGTCCTAATAAAATCTTAGAAAATCTTATGATGAAACAATTAGAATTAAAAAAGTTAATTAGTGATGCTAGAAAAAAAGTTAAGGCATCTAAAAAAACAAAAGGGAGAGCTTAGTATGCCTAGTAAAAAAGTAAAATCAATGACAAAAGCACAATTTGATAAATTAAGTAATAAAGAAATAGCTAACTTATCAAATGATGATGCACAATATCTAATGGGTAAATTTATGAAAGGTATGTTTGGCCAAGACGAAAGNGATATCAAAATGCGAAAACAAGGCGGCATGATGAAGAAAAAAGGTTACGCCAAGGGTGGAGCAACGATGAAGAAAAAAGGCTACGCTATGGGTGGAGCTATGAAAAAGAAAGGTTATGCCAAAGGTGGAGCTATGAAAAAGAAAGGCTATGCTAAAGGTGGAGCAATGTCAAAACGCATGGGTCATACCGATATGCGTAAAGGTGGTATGTTCAAATAATGATCACACCTGAACGATTAGATGCATGGCGTATCGTACCTAGAGCATTGATCCTATCTTATATGGTTGTGTTCTATCAAACATGTAATTGGTTTATGAACTTGTCTGAGCCAAACAATGCTCAGGCAGGTTTCGTATCTGTTGTTGTTGGTGCAGGTGCAGCTTGGTTTGGGTTGTATGTTAATGGTGGCAAATCAAGAGTGGAGGTTTCATCTAAAGTAGAACAAAGGGAGAATATATAATGAATGCTAAAGAACTTTTATTATTACTTAAAAAAAGAAAAAAAGGACAACCTGCTGTAATAGGTCCATTCTATCCACCTAAGACTAAACCTAAATATTCTAAAGGACCTGCTTATCCAAGCAAAAATCCTTCACGAGCAGTATTTGCAAATAGATCAAAAAGAAAAGAAGGAAGAAAATAATATGTGGGGAAGAATTATGACATTTTTTACCGATAAAGGTGAAGGAACTAAATGGGATTTAGATTATGGTAAACTAATTATTATTGGTTTATGCATTTATATAGCAATCAGAGTAAGTGGAGGATAATATGGTTGAAGTAAAAAAAGATGTAAAGATCTCTGAAGAGATGAGATTAGAAAAGAAAATAGAAGATATGCAGCAGCAGTTGCATGATCTACGTTATGGTGATATGGAAAAAGCTTACAAGGAATTTGAAGCAGCTAAAGAAGTAGCTATACAAAAATATCACAAGTGGAAGCAAGCTTCGTTGAAGCATGGTGTTGCTCCAGATAATATGTTAGTATACTTTAATTCTTGGACACTTTAATGTTAAAGTGGCCGTACCCAATACCATGTCCATCTTGTAAAACGCATACAGAGTGTAGAGATGGCAATAAATGTAAGATACACGATAAGGAGTAGATATGCCAAGAATAAA
>FUFK010046072.1_pt1 | contig 29809 bp, 25 predicted proteins | sample 1021851 | NCBI WGS metagenome assembly FUFK01 (sample SAMEA51879418, study PRJEB19060) | metagenome | reverse complement strand
GCTGCGGCAGCGCCCGCTGCACCAGCGCCCGTCGCCGAGGCGCCCACGCCAGCCGTGGGTGCTCGCGATCAGGTCGTGCCGCTCAACAACATCCGCAAGCGCACCGCCGAACACATGGTGATGTCGAAGTCGACCTCGCCGCACGTCCTCACCGCCATGGAGGTCGACTATGAGCGGGTCGAGCAGGTTCGCAAGACGCACAAGGGCGCGTGGAAGACGGAAGAGGGCTTTTCGCTCACCTACCTGCCGTTCATTGCTCGTGCGGTTGCCGACGCGTTGCGTGATTTCCCGCATCTGAACGCCAGCTTCGGCGGCGACCACCTGGTCGTCCACGACGAGGTCAACATGGCGATTGCGGTCGACATCGATTTCGAGGGGTTGCTCGCCCCGGTCGTGAAGAACGTCGACGGTAAGCGTCTGCGGCAGATCGCCCGCGACATCACGGATGTCGCCGGCCGCACCCGCACGAAGCAGCTCACGCCCAACGACCTGAGCGGCGGCACCTTCACGCTGACAAATGCCGGGCAGTACGGCACGATGATGCAGTTTCCGATCATCAATCAGCCCCAGGTCGCCATCCTCAGTACCGACGGGGTGAAGCGCAAACCGGTCGTCGTCACCGACGAGTTCGGGAACGAGTCGATCGCCATCCACTCGGTTGGTGTGCTCGCCCTGGCGTGGGACCACCGCGCCTTCGATGGGGCCTACGCCGCAGCGTTCCTCAACCGGATTCAGGAGATCCTCGAGACGCGCGACTGGGAAGCCGAGATCCGCTGATCTGAGCGGCCTCGTTCCCTGGACCGTGAGCGACCTCGAACCTCTGTCGAACCGCCCGGCGGCGCGGCATCATGGAGCCATGGACCTGTCCGAAGTTGCGTCCGCCGGTCTGGGAGTTCGCTGGCTCGGCCGAGTCGACTATCGAGACGCCGTCGCCCTGCAGCGCCAGTTACGTGATCACTCGACCAAGGACCACCTGCTCCTGCTCGAGCACGACCATGTCGTGACCTTGAGTCGGCGCACGCCGCAAGAACACCTGCTTGTCGATGTCGAGGCGATGGGCGCCACGGTCGTCGACACGGACCGGGGCGGGGACATCACCTATCACGGTCCAGGTCAACTCGTGGGCTACCCGATCCTCACCGTGCCCGGGAAGCGGGGTGGCGGCATGGCCGACACCGCCGCCTACGTCGACGGGATCGAACAGGTGTTGATCGATGTGCTCGCCGATCTCGGGGTCGAGGCAGGGCGACTTCCACGCTGCACCGGCGTCTGGGTCGATTGCGACTCGCCGCGTCCTCGCAAGATCGCCGCGATCGGCGTACGGATCACCAAGGGGCGGTCGATGCACGGCTTCGCGCTCAACGTCGACCCGGACCTCGCCTGGTTCGATCGCATCGTGCCCTGCGGGATTACCGACAAGGGTGTCACCTCGCTCGCCGCCGAGGGGGTCGAGGTCTCGATGCGCGACGTTGTCGATCTCGTGGTCACTGCGGCCGCTCAGCGCTGGGGCGCTGGCCGGCCGGTCGACCGGGCCGATGTGGCGTGGCGCGTCCCCACGACCGATCTCGCTCCCTTCACCCGTGGCGAGGGCCCGGGTACGCCGGTCGGGCGACAGGGAGTGGGACACGGCGAAGCGAATCCGGCGCTCTCGTTCGCCGAACAATCCGACGGCACGTCGGTCCGACTGCTCGGTCGACTTGCGGAAGCCGGCGTGTCGGCCGACCCCGTGCGGTTGAAGGCGCGCAAGCCCGAATGGATGCGCGTCCCACTCGATACGGGCCCGACGTACCGGAAGATCAAGAAGACNATGCGCGACCTCGACCTCGTCACCGTGTGTGAGGAGGCCGGTTGTCCCAACATCTCCGAGTGCTGGAACGACGGCACGGCGACGTTCATGGTGCTGGGGGAGCGGTGCACCCGCGCGTGCGGGTTCTGTCACGTCGACACGCGCAAGCCGGCCGTGGCCGATCCGGATGAGCCGGCTCGNGTCGCCGAGGCGGTCGAGCGGATGGGGCTCACCCACGCCGTCGTGACGATGGTCGCCCGCGACGATCTNGCCGACGGTGGGGCGCAGCACGTCGCCGACACGATCCAGGCGATCCGAGCGCGNGTGCCGGGCTGTCGGGTGGANGTGCTCGTCTCGGACTTCAAGGGCGACGATGCGTCGTTGCAGGTCGTCTTCGACGCCCGACCCGACGTCTTCAACCACAACATCGAGACGGTCGCCCGACTTCAGCGAGCAGTCCGTCCGTCGGCGTCGTATGCCCGGTCGCTGTCGGTCCTTGCCCGCGCGGCGCAGGTGGGGCTCGTCACCAAGTCGTCGATCATCGTCGGCATGGGCGAGACCGATACCGAGGTCGTCCAGACCATGGCCGACCTCGCCGCCATCGATTGCGACATCGTCACGATCGGCCAGTACCTGCGCCCGACCTCGCACCATCTTCCCGTCGTCACCTGGTGGCCACCATCGGTGTTCGGCGAGTGGAAGCAGCAGGGTGAAGCGATGGGTATCGACCATGTCGAGGCGAGTCCGCTGACCCGATCGAGCTACCACGCTCGAGAGGCGGCAGACGCTGCAGAACGAGGCTGAAATCCGACGCTGTCGGGTTCACCGCCTGGCGGTGATGACGCCCGTGTTGAATCCGGCGAGGCGGAGACCTCCGGCGAAGCGTGCGTGTTCGATCTTCGTGCAGCGATCCATCACGACGTTTGAGGCCCGCCGCACTCGCGATCTGCGCATCCCGGACGCCGAATGACGCAGAGGACGCGTCTAGCCTCAGCCCTCATGTTTGCAACTCGCTTGGACCGAGCCCGGGCCCGCATGGAGGCCGACGGCGTCGACGTGCTCATGCTGTCGGCGGGCAGCGACCTTCCGTACTTCTGCGGCTACGAGGCGATGCCGCTCGAACGCATCACCATGCTCGTCGTGCCTCGGGAGGGCGACGCCACGCTTGTCATCCCNGGCCTCGAACGCGCCCGTGTTCACGAGCGGCCCGANATCTTCTCGNTTGCTCCNTGGGGCGAAACCGAGGATCCGATCGCAAAGATCGCNGACCTCGCCGGCGCCGCCGACACGGTCGCCATCGGTGACCACATGTGGGCGGGCTTTCTCGTCGATCTCACCAACCAGATGCCCAACACCTCGTTTTGTCGGGCATCGAGCATCACGAGTCCGATCCGGCAGGTGAAGGACGCCGAGGAGATCGCCCGTCTTCGCGAGGCCGGGGCCGCCGTCGACCGGATCGCCACCAGGCTGCAGCGTGGCGAGATCCCGCTCGTCGGGCAGACCGAGGCGGCGGTCTCGGCCGAACTCGGACGCCAGATTCTCGAGGAGGGCCACGACCGCGTGAATTTCGCCATCGTCGCCGCCGGGGGGAACGCCGCCAGTCCGCATCATCACGCCGGTGAGCGCGTCATCCAGGCTGGCGAACCGGTGCTCTGCGATTTCGGCGGCACGATGATCGGCGACGATGGCATCGGCTACTGCTCCGACATCACTCGCAACATTTGGACCGACGATCGCCCCGACCGCGAATACCTCGAAGCGTACGCGGTCCTCCACGAGGCCCAGGCTGCTGCGGTGCGGGCCGCCACGGTGGGCACGCCGTGTCAGGACGTCGATCGTGCCGCCCGGCAGCGCATCGTCGATGCGGGTTTCGGTTCGTACTTCGTGCACCGAACCGGCCATGGCATCGGCGTCGAGGCACACGAGGATCCCTACATCGTCGAAGGCAATTCCCAACCGCTCGCCCACGGCAATGCGTTCTCGGTCGAGCCCGGGATCTATATCGAGGGGAAGTGGGGGATGCGTCTGGAGGACATCGTCGCTGCCGCCGACGATGGCCCCGACCCGCTCAATCGCGCCGACCACCACCTCGCCGTTCTCGGATGAGTCGCCCTCCGGCGCCCTCGCTGCGTCCTGTCCGCAACGTCGTCGCCACGGCAGTCGGTCTAGCTGTTCTCGGTCGACTCCTCGTCGGTGCCGGTGGACCGGGCGTGTTCGGCATCGTCGTCATCGTCCTCGCGCTCATCGCGTCGGCGGGCGTCGTGCTCGCCCGACAGAGCGGGGCGATGCCACGGCATCTGCTCGCCCCGTCACTGCTCGGCCTGTTCCTCGTTGCCACCGCCGGCGCGTTCGTCCTGTGATCGAACTCGACGGCGCAACCGTGCTCCTGCAGTGGGCGGCCGGCGGCTGGCTGTTTCTCTGGGTCACNACGCGTCGGCGCGAGGTCGGCCTCGGCTACGGCTGGTTGCAGCGACTGACCTTCCTCGGCCTCAGCGCGCTCTCGTTGGCGGCAGCGTTCCTCACGTCGCCGACATGGGAACGCGAGATCATGACGATGGCGTTCATCGCAACCGGGGTCGTCGCCCTGATCGTCTCGATCGCCCGTAAGTCCGCAGGCGTGGCCGGTCAGCGCGAGGTCGTCGAACGCCGGAGTGCNCGGGTCGNNGCCATGACCGGCATCGACCGCGAGGAGCAGCGCTTCGACAAGAGCGCAGCGGAGTTCCCGCCGAGTCTCGACCTCGCTGCGGCGATCGTCGGCATGATCGCCGTTGTCGTCGCTTCGTGGGAGGCCGGTTCGGCCGAAGGTGTCGAACTCCTGTCGATCCTGCGGGGCGTCACCTCGGCACTCTTCCTCGGGGTGCTCTCCGACGCGATGCTGCTCGGCCACTGGTACCTCGTGCAGCCCGGCCTGGCCCGAGCGCCGATCCTCGAACAGGTCAGATGGGCGCAGATCCTTTGGGTGCCCGAGACGATCGTCTTCGTGATTCCGACCGGCATGTGGTCGGTGCTCAACGGCGACATCGATGACGCGTACAACGGACTGCTCGGCTGGTTCTGGGTCGCGTCCGTGCTGGGCACGGGAGCGCTGATCCTCGTGTGTCGACTGGCGCTCAAGGAACGCCAGTACTCCGCCGTGATGGCGGCCACCGGTCTCATGTACCTGGCGATCCTCACCGGCTTCGGGCAAGACATCGTCGCCCGCGTGCTCCTCTCGCCGTGACCCGTCCGGCGAGTATGCGGCGCGTCGCCGACGGCACCGCTACCTTCCGGGCATGCCGACCACCGGAACCACGTCACTGAGCCACCTCCTGAGCCGCCGGGCAGCGGGGGAGACCACCTCGCTCGACGGCACGTGGAAGGCCATCCCCGACCCGTACGACGTCGGCGGGTTCAGCATCCTCGGGCCCGCCAAGGATGGCTGGTTCCGCGACCGCAAGCCCCAGCATCCGGCTGAACGCATCGAATACGACTTCGACGGATCCCTTGACCTGAAGGTGCCCGGCGACTGGAACACCCAGATTCCCGAGTTGCACTACTACGAGGCCTCGCTCTGGTACCGCCGACGCTTCACCACGACCGAGGAGGAATCCGGCCGCACGTTCGTCCATTTCGGTGCGGTCAACCACTCCTGCACGATCTATCTCGACGGCGACGTGCTTGCGTCTCACGAAGGCGGCTACGGCCCGTTCGCCGTCGAGGTCACCGGCCGCATCGGCGCAGGCGAACATTCGCTGGTCGTGCTCGTCGACTGCATCCGAAAGCCCGAACGGGTTCCCGCAATACGCACCGACTGGTTCAATTTCGGCGGCCTCCACCGCAGTGTCGACCTCGTCAGAGTTCCGAGCTCGTTCATCTCCAGCGCGTGGATCACCATGGCCGCCGACGGCTCGCTCGTCGGTGAAGTCAATGTCGATGGCGATGCCCCCAGCACGGCTCGTCTCGAGATCGCCGAGCTCGGGTGGTCACTTGAGGTGAAGGNCAACGAGCGCTTCACCGTTTCGGNAACGGACGTTCCCGAACACGAGCGCTGGCACCCGGGCACCCCTCGGCTGTACGAGGTCGTCTTCGAGGCGGGCGCCGACCGTGTGGNCGACTCGGTCGGCTTTCGCACCGTCGAGGCGCGAGGAAGCGACATCGTCGTCAATGGCGAGGTGGTTTTCCTGAAAGGCATCTCGATGCATGCCGAAGGCCCGACCGGCGGCACGCGGGCCTCGGGGGCCGAGGATGCCGCCACGTTGTTCGACTGGGTCGAGGAACTTGGTGCCAACTTCGTTCGGCTGGCGCACTATCAACACGATGAGGCGATGGTCGCGGAGGCCGACAAGCGAGGGGTGCTCGCNTGGGTCGAACTGCCCGTCTACTGGGGTATCGAGTGGTCCAACGAGGCCACACTGGCCAACACGCTCGAGCAGACCAACGAACTCGTGTTGCGTGATCGCTGTCGTCCGTCGGTCGTGCTGTGGTCGGTCGCCAACGAGACGTTCCCCGGCGACGAACGTGCGGCGTTCATCGGTTCCCTGGTCGAGCGGGTGCGTTCGCTCGACCCGACCCGCCTCGTCACCTGCGCGCTCTTCACGCTGCCAGGGCAGGGCATCGAGACCCATATTGAAGACCCGCTCGGCGAGCTGATCGATGTGATCGGCGTGAACCAGTACTACGGCTGGTACTACGGCGAGCGTGCCGAGATCGCCTCGAAACGCTGGACGTCGGAGTGGGGGAAACCGATCATCTTCAGCGAACTCGGGGCCGGCGCAAAGCACGGCAATCACGGCGATGACGGCGAGATCTGGACCGAGGAGTTCCAGGCTGCCGTCTACGAAGCCCAGATCGAGATGATCGCCGCCAACGACGACTGCGCCGGCCTGAGTCCGTGGATCCTGNAAGACTTCCGCACACCGATGCGGGTTCTGCCCGGCATCCAGGATGGTTTCAACCGCAAGGGGTTGGTCAGCGAGGAGGGCGAGAAGAAGCTTGCCTTCGACGTGCTTCGTTCCTGGTACGCCTCGCTCGACTGACGGACCTTCGTCGCCGGTCGAAGGGGCGGGCCCAGCACTCTGCCCGAGGCACAGGGTGACTACGCTCGCCGAATGGCCATCACCTTCACCGCCACCCGATCCATCCCCAAGTCCACCAAGGTCCGTGTCCGCATCGTCACCACCGATGCGGTCGAGGCCGGTGTTGCAGGCATTCCGGACGGTCAACTCGCGTCGGCCGGCTTCTCGGGGAAGCCGGGGGACACGCACGTTCACCCGGATGGCAAGCGCACCGAAGTGCTGATCGGTATCGGTGATGCCGCCGATGTCGACACCGATGCGGTTCGGCGGGCGGCTGCTGCAGTCGGCCGCAGGTTCGGTCGCTACGGCAAACTCGGTGTCGAGTTGCCCGAGACCGAACTCGACGGTGCGGCTGCTCGCCAAGCGCTGGTCGAGGGCGTTGCCCTCTCGACCTACACGTTCACCACCTACAAGTCCGATGCCAAGCCCTCGAAGCTTGCGACCGTCGAGGTCGCCGGTGGCGCTGGTGCGAAGAACCAGGCGGCGCTCGACCGCGGTGCTGCAATCGCCCGGGGCCAATTGCTCGCCCGGGACTTCGTGAACGAACCCGGCGGTGTGCTCACGCCGGCCGTGTTCGCCCGTCGTGCTCAGGCGGTGGCCAAAGAGCAGGGTCTCGCCGTCAAGGTGTGGGACGAGGCGGCGATCAAGAAGGGCAAGCTTGGTGGCCTCCTCGGCGTGAACCGCGGCTCGACCCAGCCGCCTCGTTTCGTCGAACTCACCTACACCCCGAAGTCGAAGCCGAAGGGCACGCTTGCGCTGATCGGAAAGGGCATCACCTTCGATGCCGGTGGTCTTTCCATCAAGACCGGCGCCGGCATGATGACGATGAAGTGCGACATGGGCGGCGCCGCTGCCGTGATCGGGGCGATGTCGGTGCTCAAGGACCTCGGGGTCGGCTGTCGCGTTCGGGCGTTCGTCCCCATGACCGACAACATGCTCGGTGGCGACGCCACCCGGCCGGGCGATGTGCTCAAGATCCGCAACGGCAAGACCATCGAAGTACTCAACACCGACGCAGAGGGTCGCCTGATCCTTGCTGATGCGCTGTCGCTCGCCTCGGAGGCCAAGCCCGACGCAATGATTGATCTCGCAACCCTCACCGGTGCGTGCATGGTCGCCCTCGGCCCGAAGATCGCCGGGTTGATGGGCAACAACGATTCATGGATTGAGCAGATCGAGGCGGCATCGGACCTGACTGGTGAACGGGTCTGGCACCTTCCGCTGCCGGCCGACTACCGCAAGCAGGTCGAGTCGTCGGTCGCCGACATGAAGAACATCGGCGGTCCGCACGGTGGCGCACTGACCGCTGGCCTGATCCTCCAGGAGTTCGTCGCCGACGGGATCCCGTGGGCGCACCTTGACATCGCCGGTCCGGCGTTCACCGACAGCGATGACGCCGAGATCACCAAGGGTGGCACCGGCTTCGGCGTGCGGTTGCTTGCCGAACTGGCCGCCAACTTCACCGCCCCGTAGCGGAGCAGGACGGNCCCGAAGGGCCGCCCGTGAGATCTCATGTGAGTGGCCGTGGATGGCCGCTGCGCTGGTGGTGCCTTAGGCCGCTTCGGGCCCGTGTTCGGCCGCGATTCGATGGCGCTCCCAGGCCCAGTTGACCGCCTCGGCCGCAACCGGCCCAGGGACCCGCCATTGATCCAGTTGACGTTCGGTCTCGGCAAAGCCGTCGCCGCACTCGATCAGACTCAACGCCAGGCGGCGTGCCCGCGAACGAGCCGGACCGGCAGTGACCGGCTGCTCATGGAGGTGCTGGTGCTCAGCCTGGAGGGCGAGAGGCAGGCGCTCGATCTGGCTGCGGTTGAGGGGAGCGAGACGATGGCGTACCTCGATCGAGTCGGCACCGGCTGATCGGGCTGCCCCGAACCGGATCGCCCGCTGAATCGACCGAGAGAGCGGGCTGTTGCGCCCGCCTCGGTGACCGACACCGATCTGGGCGGCAACGTCTCCGAGATCGAGATGGGCGACACCGCCGTGTTCGTCGAGCGCATCGGCGAACACCCGCAGCACGAGGGTGGTCGACGGGCCGAGAATCCCGAGCCAGAACCGCTCGACGTAGCGAGAGCGGGGATCGTGGCCGAGCCGATCGATCAGCGGATCGTGCCAGCGCAGCACGTGGAGCGGTTGCTGTTGGATGGTCGAGCCAGACGGCGACTCGGCGAGAGGGTTGGACATGATGCTTCCTGTCNGTGCGGTGATNGCCGGGGAAGCTGGATGCATTTCATAGCATTCCACACATACTGTCAAGGGGCAGTTGTCGTCGAATCCGGATCGGCCAGCCCGAGATTGCCACCGCCGATCTACGATGCCGCCATGGACACCCTCGACGAGTCGATCGATGCCGCTCGGAGCCTGATCGACGAGGCTCAGGCGATCACCGTGTTGACCGGAGCCGGTATCTCCACCGACTCCGGCATCCCCGATTTTCGCGGGCCGAACGGACTTTGGACCAATGACCCTGCTGCCGAGCGAGCCTCGAATATCAACTTCTACGTCGGCGACCCGGCGGTGCGGCGCGCGAACTGGGCCCAACGAGCCGAGGGATCGTTGTGGGCGGATGTCGATCCCAACGCCGGTCATCAGGCGCTCGTCGAGCTCGAGCGGCGACAGAAACTCCACGCTCTCATCACCCAAAATGTCGACGAACTGCACCAGCGGGCGGGTTCCTCTCCCGATCGGGTCATCGAGATCCACGGCACCACCCGCAAGGTTGCCTGTCTCGAATGTGACTATCGCGACGACATGGAGACCGTGCTCGACCGGGTCCGGGCCGGTGAGGCCGACCCGCCCTGCCCGAACTGTGGTGGGATTCTCAAATCCGCCACGATCAGCTTCGGCCAGAGCCTGATTGCCGAGGATCTTCAGCGGGCCGAACGTGCTGCAGTGGAGTGCGATCTCTTCCTTGCGGTCGGGACCTCGCTGGCAGTGTTTCCGATCAACGAGACGATCAAGGTTGCGCACCAGACCGGCTCCAAGGTGATCATCCTCAACGGTGAAGCGACGGTGTTCGATCCCATCGCCGATGTCGTGCTCCACGCCGGGATCTCCGAGGCGCTGCCCCGGATCGTTCGCGCCGTAGCCTGAGGTATGGCCAGCTTCCGGGAGCTCCTTCGGGCCGCCAAGGCCGAGATCGACGAGGTCGACATCGTCGGTGGCGCGCAGTTGCTCGACGGAGGTCACCTCCTGCTCGACGTTCGAGAGCCTGATGAGTACGACCAGGGTGCGATCCCCGGATCGCTCCACATCCCCCGCGGCACGCTCGAGACCGTGATCGAACAGCGGGTGCCCGATCGCGACCAGCCGATGGTCGTGATGTGCGCCGGTGGCGCCCGGTCGGCCTTTGCCGTTCAGACCCTGAAGCAGCTNGGCTACACCANCATCGTNTCGATGGACGGCGGCTTCAACGGCTGGAAAGACGCCGGCAAGCCCTGGACTCGTCCGCGCTCGCTCGGCCCAGCGGAACGCAACCGCTACCAGCGTCACCTGCTCTTGCCCGAGGTGGGGGAGGAGGGGCAACTCGCCCTTCTCGACGCCAAGGTGCTCCTGCTTGGTGCTGGTGGCCTGGGCTCGCCCGCTGCGCTGTACCTCGCCGCCGCCGGGGTCGGCACGCTTGGCATCATCGACATGGACGAGGTCGACGAATCGAACCTGCAGCGTCAGGTCATCCACCGTCTCGACCAGGTCGGTGAGCGCAAGGTCGAATCAGCCCGGGCATCGATTGCGGCGCTGAACCCCTACGTCACCGTCAACACCTACGACATGCGCCTGAGTGCCGACAATGTGCTCGACGTGATCGACGGCTACGACGTCATCATCGACGGCGCCGACAACTTCCCGTCGCGCTACCTCCTCAACGACGCCTCGGTGAAACTCGGCATTCCGGTGGTACACGGATCGATCTTCCGTTTCGAGGGACAGGTCACCGTCTTCGATCCCCGGCAGGGCCCGACCTATCGCGACATGCTGCCCGAGCCGCCGCCGCCGGAGTTCGCTCCNTCATGTGCAGAGGCGGGCGTGATCGGGGTACTCCCCGGCATCATCGGCAGCCTTCAGGCGCTCGAGGCGCTCAAACTGGTGCTCGGCATCGGTGAGCCACTCCGGGGCCGCCTCCTCGTGTTCGACGCGCTCGATCTGTCGTTCCGAGAGTTCACCCTCAAGGCGAACCCCGACAACCAGGTCACCTGGGAGAACCGCGACCGTATCGACGTGGTCGATTTGGAGGGTCTGTGCATGCCAGCCCTCCGCGGCGCGTGACGACGAGAACCGCCACCAGGGCGACCTCGGCCGATACGCTCTGGCGGCCCTGATTTCGGGCCGTCCGTCGACCTGGAGCCCCGCCATCAGCCCGTTCCTTGAGCGCATGCGTGAACGCAGCCCATTGCCCGATGGCACCCCCGCCATCGCGCTCGGGCTCGCGATCAACGGCATCAGCACGTACGGGTTCCTGGTTCTCGCCCGGCGTGCTGTGGGCGATGAGGCCTACGGCGGCCTCGCCATCGTCTGGTCGCTCGTCTACATCCTCGGGCCTGGTCTCTTCCAGCCGCTCGAGCAGGAGGTCGCCCGAGCGACCGCCGCTCGCGGCTCGCTGGGGCAGGGCAGCGCCCCGGTGCTNCGCCAAGCCGCCAACATCGGCGCCGTCTTCCTCGCCCTCGTCTTCACCGGTGTGCTCNTCGCGTGGCCTTTTGGGCTGTCGGGCATGCTTGACGACCGCCCCGACCTGCTCGCCGCCCTGCTCCTCGGCCTCGCTGCGTTTGCGTTCGCCGAACTCGGGCGCGGCATCTTGTCGGGTCGTCACCTCTTCACCGAGTACGGCCGATACTTCGCGGCCGAAGGCATCAGCCGCATGCTCATCGCCGGTGCGCTCGTGATCGTCGGCATCGAGGTGGTCGGCGCCTACGCCATCACCTTGGCTGCGGCCTTCCTTCTCGGCACGTTCGCAGCGGGTTTCACGGTTCGACCGTTCGTCAACCCGGGACCCCCATCGCATCTCAACGAGCTCTCCCCGGCACTCGGCCTGCTGCTCGCCACCTCAATCTCGGAGGCCTTCCTTCTCAATGTCGGGCCTGTTGCGCTCGCCATCATCGGGGACGAACTCGGTGAGGAGGCGCCAGGGGTCTTCCTCAATGGCTTGATCATCTCTCGAATCCCNCTGTTCTTCTTCCAGGCGGTGAAGGCCTCGCTCCTTCCGGCGCTCGCCGCTCGTGCCGCCGACGACGATCTCGACGGGTTCCGCGAGGTCCAACTCCGCTTGGTGGGCGCGGTCGCGGTTGTCGCTGCGGGGTCCACGGCGGCAATCGCCCTGGTCGGGCCGTGGGTGGTCAAGACCGCGTTCGCTGACTCACTCGGCAGCCGCGACATGGGCCTGCTGGCGGCATCCGGCGGGGGCCTCATGTTGATGCTGTCGCTGTCGCTCGGCTTGGTCGCCCTCAACCACACTCGGNTGGCCATCGTCGGCTTCCTCGTCGCCGTTGTCGTCTTCCCCATCGCGTTGCAGTTCCCGAACGAGCCGTTCCTGCAAGTTGAGGTCGGGCTACTCGCCGCCACGTCGGCTGGTGCCATCGCGCAGGGTGTCCTGCTGCGCATCGAGTTCGCCCGTCACCGGGCTGCAGGTCGAATGTCGTCCCTGGCCTAACTCGCCGAAACGGTGCTCGTGCGCCGTCGGCTTACGGCCAGCCCGAGCCCAGCGAGTGCGAGAGCGCTGAGCCACACCACCCGGTCGACGGCCCCGAGGAGCACACCGGTTTCGAGATCTAGACCGATCANCGGGCTGAGCGCAGCGATCAGAGCCTCACGGACACCGAGGCCGCCGGGGAAGAACCCGATTGCCACCGTCATNGCGCCGGCGACCGACAGCGCCAGTGCCTGCGTGACGGTCAGATCAACGCCGATCGCCGCCGCAGCGAGGGTAAATCGGAACCCACTCACCGCAAGCCAGCCTGTCTCGACGAGGAGGATGGCGAGCACGAGGGTGGGCCGTCCGTCGTTGGGGCCGGTCGAGCGAAAGACGGCGCTGGCTCCGACGAGCGCAGCTGCCCCGCCGGCGAGCACGATCAGGCCGACCGCCGTGGTGCCTTCGACAACGAGCGCCAAGCCTCCGGCGACCCCGGTGATGCCGAGCCAGGCGATGCCCGGCACAGAGCTTGCGGCAACCGCACCGCCATACCCGGCCCCGCCGTCGGCGAGGGCCTTCACGGTGACGAGGAGCGAGCCGGGGAGTGGCAACAGATTGGCGGCGGAGGACACCACGGCGGTCTCCATGGCACGTCGCGCGTTGGGCCGCTGACCCACAATCCGGGCGGCGACGACGAACTCAGCCGCCTTCAGCAGCAGGCTCGCTGGCGCGGCGATCAAGGCGAGGGCAGCGAGTGGCGTCCATGAGAGGTCGTCGATGGTGAGTTCGGCCCGGTTCCAGGCCCAGACCATCGCAAGACTGAGGGCGATCGTGGCGAACACGAGGATCGGGCGCCGGTAGCGGTCTGGAAGGGGCCGCGCCCGACGTTCGAGCAGCGCTTGCATCCTCTGGAGCATCGTGACGACGGTAGCGGGATGGTTGTGCGGTGAAGCTGACCCCAGCCGCAGTTCAGTCGACGCGCATCTTTGCCGGGAGCTCGGTGCCCTCGGCGAACGCCTCCGGGAGGCCGGCGAGACGGTAAAGGAAGGCCGCGATCTGGCCTCGGGTCACCAACTCGTCGGGAGAGAAGGTCGTGGGGCCCGTACCGTTGGTAATGCCGAACGTGACCATCCAGGCGACGGCATCGGTGAAGTACCGGCCGGGCGGGACATCATCGAACTGTTCCGATGACTCGACTGAAGGTTTGCCGGCGAGACGGTAAAGGAAGGTCGCCAACTGACCCCTGGTGGCGGACATTCCAGGGGAGTACGTGGTCGGGGAGGTGCCGGTGGTGATGCCGTTCTCCTTCATCCAGGAGACTGGAGCGTCGAACCAGGCACCGTCTGGTACGTCGTTGAAGCCGTTGGGTTCGATCGGCACTGGTTCGCCCGCAAAGCGATGCACGAAGGCAGCGAACTGGGCGCGGGTAACTTCGAGATCTGGGCCGAATTCGTTCTCGGCGACGCCCTCGGTGATGTCCTCATCGGCCATCCACAACACCGGCTCGTAGAAGTAGTCGGCGGTGGTGATGTCGATGAATCCGACGGTGCTGAAGTTGCTCGAACTCGGGCACTGGGAGGTGAGGCCGCCCCCGCCGTAGTCGTCCTGGCAGCCGCGCTGGATGGCAGCCTGGAATCGCAGTCCGAACGGTGGACCGTCGGTGCTGTTGCCGCCGTCGCCGTTGACACCTCGGACCTCGAGGGTTCGGTCGGTTCCGTACACGGTGACGAGGGCGTTGGTGATGCGTCCCGATGGCGGGAGATCGTCGACGGTGATCTTCAAGACGGTGCCGACGTCGAGGTCGGCTGAGCTGTAGTCGGCGAGCCAGCGCGAGACCTCCTCGACGGTGAACTCGAATCGTTTGAAGGCGAACGGGTTCTGGGGATCGCCGTTCTCATCGGGGGCGGCGTCGAAGGGGTCGGGCTTGGAGACGTGCCATGGGTCGGCGGCCCCAAACGCTGAGGAGTTCTCGGTCGATTCGGTATACCCGCCGTTGCTCGACGAGTAGAAGGTTTGGACGATCTGGTCGTCGCCGGTGACGACCAGATTTGATGAGGTGTTGGCGGCGGTGATGCGGCCCTCGGACTTGGCGTCAAAGCCGGCGTAGACCTGGTCCTGCACACTGTTGTAGANGTCGAAGGCGGCGCTCTCTCGGCTGATTGCCCGGTGAACGGCGTAGCTACGACCAGCGATCGCTTGGGCTCGTAACGCCTCCGGATGCCAGCTGGCCGGCATTTCGGCCAAGCCGTGAAGGTAGGCGTCGAGGGGGAGGACGAGCACGACGAACGCGCCGTCGGTATCGCCGACGTCGCGACTCACGAAGTGCAGGGCCCCGACGTCGTGAGTGCCGTATTCAAAGACCGGCTTACCATCGGAGGAGCCGATGATCTCGCCGATGCCGACGACACTGCCTTCGGACCAGGTAACGACGGGTGTGTCATCGACGCAGCCGTAGCAGCTGTCGCTTCCACCATCGAGTTCCTGTACCCATTTCCAGGTGTCAAGGCTTCCGTCGGCGCTATCGCCAACTTGCATGCCCTGCCGCAGGTACACCGTGTTCGATGCCGTGGTCTCGGTCGGTGGTTTCTTCTGGTCAATGTCGACGGTGAGTGTGCCCGGNGCGCCGCGGGTCTCGTCGATGGTGATGCGAATCTCACTCGGGCGGCCCTGGCCGAGGTTGACCCGGATCCCGTCGCCGACGTACTCGGCGATCATGTCGCTCCGGTCCTCGACGGTGGTGCCTTCGTAGTAGTACTCGAGGATGTCCTCGGCNGCCATGCCCGCTTCGGCCCGGCCGAGGGCGCCGTACTGGCTCATGCCCACACCGTGACCCCAGCCGCCACCTTCGAACAAGATCGTGGCGTCGTCGTCCTGTCCCAACGCCTGACCCGGGACGGCCACGACGACGCTGGCGAGGAGACTGAGGATCAGAAGTCGACTGAGTCGTTCCCGGAACATCCCGGCTTTCCCATCGGTGGACCGCTCACAGCGATTCCGTAACCTAGTCGACACATTTGGTGAAGTGGTGGCGGCGAGTTATCTGGGGCGCCCGCATCGAGCGTTGTTCACGCCCTACGATTGGGCGTAGCTGGCATCGACCACCCCCGGGTGGCGATCGTGAGCAGGTCACACCGATTCGTCAGGACCTTATGCCCCTCCGGAACTCCCTGTTGGCCTTGGTCATGCTCTTGCTCACCGCCGCTGGTCCCGTCGCCGCTCGTGCGGGCGACGATCGTGCTGAGCGACACAGGTGCCGCCTCGCTTTTTGCCGCTGATGTCACGGTTGTCGGACGACTCGACCGTCTTGGTCTGGTAACCGTCGAAGCCACACCGGAGCGACTCGCCGAACTCAAGGCGAGCGGCGCGATCGACGGCTACTCGGTTGCGCGGCCACTTCACCTCTTCCTCGACGAGTTGACGATCGCGGTGGAAGCCAACCTCGTCAACGTTCAGGGCCACACCGGCGCCGGTGCGGCCGTCGTCGTGATCGACTCGGGTGTCGACCGTAACCACCCGGCGTTCGGCGACCGCATCGTTGCCNAGGCCTGCTTTCTCGNCACGATCAACGGCATCTGCCCCTCCAGTGGCGGTGCTCGCACCGCGGTTGGGCCCGGCGCCGCCCAGCCGTGCCCTGCGGCGGATTACTACCACGGCACCCATGTCGCCGGCATCGTCGGATCCTCCGACGATGCCGTTCCGGGGGTGGCTCCGGGTGTCGACCTCGTCGCCGTGCGGGTCGCCGACAACAGCGGGGCCATCATGTCGCCTGACGTCCTCGATGCCCTCAACTGGGTGCTGACGGTCGCCGAAACCCACAACATCGTTGCGGTAGACCTGAGCCTCGGCACCGATGTGGACCCAGGTCCCTGCCGCAATGTGGCCTGGGAGGCCGCGATCGCCGCCCTCGCCGATGCGGGCGTCGCAGTCGTCGCTGCGAGCGGCAATTCCGCCAGTGCGGGTCTCCTCCCGGTGGCGTTCCCCGCTTGTCTCCCTGGCGTGTTCTCCGTCGGTGCAACCGAACGTTCGCCCGGTATCGGCCTCGCTCAGGACTCAACCCCCGAACTGACGGGCTTCACGCAGTACGAAGGAACTCTCGACATCGTGGCGCCCGGCTTCGACATCATGTCGGCGGTTACGCCTGGTTCGGGTTTTGCCTCCCTCGACGGCACGTCGATGGCGGCGCCCCATGTCGCTGGTGCCTTCGCCCTGCTCGCAGGCACCCAGACGGAGTGGAGCCTGGATCGCTATGAGGAGCTGCTGCGCACCACCGGTGTCATGGTCGAGCGCTCCACCGCCGTGGAGGGTGATCGCCACGAGCGATATCCCGAGCTGCGCCTCAGTGCCGCCGTCTGGTTCGACCCCTTCGATGATGCGCTCGACGGTTTCTGGGTCGCAGCCGCCGACTGGGCGAAGCACACCGGCGTGTCCACCGGCGTGGGCGACGATCGGTTCGGCCCCGGCATCACGCTCAATCGGGCACAAGCCGTCACCTTCCTGTGGCGGTTGATGGGTTCACCAGCGCCGAGTGGGCCATCCGGATTCGCCGATGTGCCTGAGGGGCACTACTACACCGACGCTGTTGCTTGGGCGAAGGAATCGGGGATCACGGTCGGGACGACCCCAACCACGTTCGGACCTGACGGCATGGTCAGCCGGGGTGTCATGGCGACTTTCCTGTGGCGTCTCGCCGGCGAACCGCCCGGAACCTTCGGCGTGTTCGCCGATGTGCCCGACAACGTGTTTTTCGCGCGAGCGGTCGCCTGGATGGCGGACAACGAGATCACGACGGGCACGTCACCGACGACCTTCTCGCCTGACGACCTCGTCAACCGAGCCCAGGTGATTACCTTCATCTGGCGGCTGGTGAACACTGCCGGGGCCTGGGGCTCGGGAGTGGAGCTCCCCGAGACCGTGATGTTCTAGACCCGAGGAAAATTCGGGATCAGCCGGCGTCTGTTCGGCCGGAGACGGCATGCATGGCCGGTTCTCGCCGTTGAGGCAGCTACCGTTTTCGAAGTGACGGTCCGTCCCCGTGTTCTGGTGTGCGGCTGGTCTGGAGCCGGCAACGTCGGCGATGAACTCCTCACTGAGGTGATGATTGCCCGCTTGCGCTCAGCCGGTCTTGATCCCGTCATTCGCTCCGTTTCGCCTGACGCAACGGTTTCAGCTCACGGCGAAATCTTGGTCTCGGGCCGGGGGCTTGCGTCGGTGCGGATGGCGATCACAGCCGATGCCGTCGTGCTCGGTCCCGGTGGGATTGTCCAGGATCACTCCAGCGTGTGGTCGTTGCCGGCCCACCTCCTGCCAGCGTTGATCGCCCGGCTTCGTCGTCGGCCCGTCGCCGGCCTCGGTCTCGGCGCTGATCCGCTCCGCCGCTCACTCTCCAAGCGGTTGTTGCGCCTCGCGCTCGCCGGTGCGCCGATCGTTGTGCGAGACGAGTACTCCGCGGCTGCGATGCACAGCGCCGGACTCGACGCCGAGATCGATCTCGACTTTGCCTGGGAACTGCTTCATCCCGACCCGGTGGTGGGGCAGGGTCTGACAGTGGCGCTCGGTCCTGTCGCCGGGCCGGGTTCGTGGCGTCCGGGTCGTCGTCGGCTCGTCTCTGACGACATCGCACCGGTGGTCGCTGGCCTCAAGCGACTCCATGCCGCTGTCGGCGGTCCGATTCGTCTTGCTGCCTTCCGTGGTGCCCGCGACGAGCGATACGCCCGACTGATCGCCGCAGAGCTCCCGAACACTGAGATTGTTCCTGCCAGCGGGGCTCTGGATGCGGTGCGCTCTGCGGCCGTCGTGGTCGCTTCGCGCTACCACGCTGTGCTCGTCGCCGCTGCGGCTGGGGTGCCGGTGCTCGCCGACGTCCGCCAGCCGAAGCTCGCTTCGCTGGCGGCAACCGACGGCCTCGAGGCGCACGTCACCGGGTTCGGCTCCTGGGATGCGGTCGTCGCAGTGCCGCCCGTCCCGTCCGGCGGTGCGGTGCGGTCGTCCACCGGCGCCACCAACCGAGCACTCCAGCACCTCCGCGAGGCCTGTCGCTCTGGGGAGGGCTGAGGGGCCGACTATCCTGTTGGCGCCGCGTCGGCCCTGATCATGCGCACCCATCCCGCTCCGCTCCCCGCCACCGAGGAACCTGACTCGGGCATCGTGATGCCCCGTCTCCGCGCGCTTGGATTTCGCTACCTCCACGTGATCGACAGCATCTCGCTGTTCGTGGTGATGCACGTGATCACGATGGCACGCTTCGGCTTCGACTGGCCGACCTTTCCACTCTCGCACTACCTCCTTGGGTTTTCGCTTGCCACCGTGATCCACATCGTCGTGTACTACTTCGGCGGAATGTACGAGTACGAGCAGCGGCTTGGGAGCCCGCCGTGGCTGCCAAAGGCCACCCTTCTCACCGGCATCGCAATCCTGACGAGCGCAGCGGTCGCCCTCGTCACCGGGCGCTACCTCATGCCCCGCGGTAACCTGCTGGTGCTCTTCTTCGTCGGGTCGGCGCTCGTCACCTTCAACCGGTGGTTCGCTCGCCGGATCCGCAGCCGCCGCTTCGGCGCGCCGAGCGTGCTCCTGGTCGGCTCCCCCGATGACACCGAGTTGGCCCGGCGCCATCTCGGTGATTCGGGATCCGATGCCACCGTCGCGGGCGCTGCCCCGACAACGCGCGGGCTGCTTGCCGCGGTCGACGCCGTGAATGGCACCGACGTGTTGTTGTTGGGTGGTGATCGGCTTGAAGAGATCTACCCGTCTCCGCTCGATCAATTCGAACGGCGCCGGATTGGCGTTTACCGCCGGGTGCAGCCGGTCGACACTCTGCTTGGTCTCCAGCGCAGCCGCGAGATCGCCGGGATGCCGTTTGTCACGCTCCGCACGCACGCCGTCCCGCGGTACCGGCTCCGACTCAAGCGGCTCCTTGACCTCGTACTCCTGCTCGTTGCCCTCCCCGTGATCGTGCTCGTCGTCGGGCTCGCTGCCCTCTACGTCGTCTCCCGGGCCGGTCGGGGCATCATCTATCGCCAGGAGCGGGTCGGACACCGCGGGGAGGTCTTCGAGGTTCTCAAGTTCCGCACGATGATCCGTGACGCCGAGGCGGTGACCGGTGCAACGCTTGCGACCGAGAACGACCCCCGGGTGCTCGCTGGCATGCGTTGGTTCCGAGCAGCCCGCCTCGACGAGTTGCCGCAGCTGTGGAATGTCCTGCGGGGCGAGATGTCGTTGGTGGGACCTCGCCCCGAGCGGGCCGAATTCGTGGACCGATTCGAGGAACTGTTGCCGGGCTACAACCGGCGTCATGACATGTCACCCGGTATCACCGGGCTTGCTCAGATCCGAGGTCACTATCAGACCGATCCCGGCTACAAGCTCGGTCACGACCTGCAGTACATCGTGAACTGGTCGCCGGTGCTCGACCTCATGATCATGCTCGAGACCATTGTCGTGATGGCTCGTCGATCCGCCCGGTGACCACCGACCTCAGCACGCCGCCTCTGTCGCTCTCGGTCGTGATCCCCGCCCGTGACGCCGCCGAGGTGATCGACAGCTGCCTTTCGGCCGTGCTGGCTCAGCAGGTCGAGCGCGAGTTCGACGTCGTCGTTGCTGTTGGGCCGTCTCGTGATGACACCGTGGCCCGGGTCGACGCATGGGCGGAGCGGGATCCAAGGGTTCGTCGGATCGACAATCCTTCCGGGCTCACCCCGACGGGGCTCAACCGGGCGATCGCTGCGTCGGCCGGCGATCTTGTCGTCCGGATCGACGCCCAGGCGGAGTTGCCCGAGGGGTACCTCCAGCGAGTCCTCGACACAGCGGGGCGCACCGGTGCCGGCAACGTCGGCGGGATCCAGCGAGCGGTCGGCATGGGCGGCTGGTCGACGTCGATCGCGACCGCGATGCGGTCATCGTTCGGTGGCGGTCCGGCCCAGTTCCGCAGCGGCAGCCATGAGGGGCCGACCGACACCGTCTACCTCGGTGCGTTCCGTCGGGCTGCGCTCGAGGAGGTGGGAGGCTACGACGAGACCCTCATCCGCAATCAGGACTACGAGCTCAACTGGCGGCTTCGCCAAGCCGGTTACGTGATCTGGCTCGATCCGACACTGGTCGTGGAGTACACGCCGCGGGCTTCACTTCCGGCCCTTTGGAGCCAGTACTTCCAGTACGGCCGGTGGAAGCGGGTGGTCGTACTCCGCAGCCCGCGCTCGCTTCGGGCTCGCCAGCTCGCGGCACCGGGGCTCGTGCTCGGCCTTGCCGCCTCGCTGGTGCTGTTGATCGTCGGGTCGTGGCTCGGTCTTGCCCTTCCGGCCGTGTATGTCATGGCCGTAACCGGCTTCGCCGCGAGAGTCCGCGGCGCGTCGAAACCTCAGGTCGCGCTCGCGTTCATCACCATGCACCTTGCGTGGGGTGCCGGCTTTCTCCTCGGGCGGTGATCAGTCGCGGGTGGTGAGGGTGTTGCCCCCGCCGCTCGACACGTGCTCGAGGTAGGCGTCGATCACATGGTCGGCGTTCCCGAGTTCGAGGAGTTGGCCGTGGTCGAGCCAGCCGACCCGATCACACAGGCTGCGCATCAGGTCGGCATTGTGGCTGACGAGCACGATCGTCGTGCCCCGCTCGCGCAGTACGTTCATGTGATCCATGCAACGGCGCTGGAACTCCTCGTCGCCCACGGCGATCACTTCGTCAACGAGAAGGATCTCTGGATCGACGTTGACCGCAACGGCAAAGCCCAGTCGGACGTACATGCCGCTGGAGTAAATCTTCACCGGCTCGTCGATGAAGTCGCCGATGCCGCTGAACTCAATGATGTCGTCCATCGCCTCAGCCATGTGCTTGCGGGTGAGCCCGAGCATGGCGCCGTTGAGGAAGACGTTTTCGCGGCCGGTGAGGTCAGGGTGGAAGCCCGAGCCAAGCTCAAGCAGTGCCGACATGCGGCCCTCGGCCGTGATCTCGCCGGCGGTCGGGCGATGGATGTTGGCCATGAGCCGCAGGAGGGTCGACTTGCCGCTGCCGTTGTGGCCGATGAGCCCGAAGAAGGTGCCGGGCTCGATGTGGAAGTCGATGTCTCGCAGCACCCAGAAGTCGTCGATGTCCTTGTTGCGGCCGATGCGGAGGATGGCCTCCTTCAGGCTGCTCGGCCGGTTGCGCTCGAGGCGGAATCGCTTCGAGACGCCGGAGACGGTGATTTCGCCGATGGTCATGGTTCTTCGCTGATTTCCATGCTGCGCGCCCGGAAGTAGAACCAGCCGACGGTGAAGGTGCCGACCGCCCACGCGGCGGCCACGAGGACCTTGAGCGGATCGGGGGTCTGCAGGAAGTAGACGCCGTCGCGAGCGATCTCGACAAACAGGGCCGGCGGGTTCCAGGTCACGAGCTGGCGACCAATTTCGGGCACGTCGTCACGGTCGAGCAAGCTTGGCGGGTACACGATCGGTACCAGGAAGAAGCCGACTCCGATCAGTACGCCGATGAGGTATTGGATGTCGCGGTAGCGGGCGTTGAGCACCGCCACGATGAATCCGATGCCGAGGGCAAACGCCATTGTGAGCAGCAGCGAGAACACCAAGAAGACAGCCGTCCACGAGATGTTGGTGAACAGCGCCATGATCACGAGCAGCACGACCGCCTCTAGCGCGGTCTGGATGGCGTTGGCGACGGCGCCGCCCAAGAGCGCGGTCTCGGTGGGGAAGTAGATCTTCTTGCGAAGATCGCTGACGCCCTGCAGCCAGCCCATGCAGCCGGTGACGACTCCGGTGAAGACCGACCAGGCGATGAGTCCGGTGAAAAGGTAGAGACCGAAGTTTTCGGCATTGCCGTTGTCCGTGACGGGTGGTTGGGCGTTGTAGACCACGCCGAACACGAAGCTGTACACCGCGACGGTGGTGAGCGGGTTGGCGAACGACCAGAACCAGCCGAGCAGGCTTCGCTTGTAGCGAGACTTTGACTCGCGCTCGGCAAAGTGGATGATGAGGTTGACGCTCTTTCGCGCCGAGGGAGACAGGGTCAGCATCGTCGGTGTGCGCTCCACGCGCCTTGTGATCCTAGCGATGGGGCGGAGGGGTACGATGCACCGATGCTCGCCGGATCGCTGCGCCCCGCCGTCGCCGCGCTGTGGCTCGTCGTATTGACCAACGGGCCGCTGTTCTTTCTGTCTCGGCGCGTCTTCGGACTCCGGGGTGCCTGGGAAGATCCGGTGGTACAGCCAGCGATCGTGCTCACCGCCGGGGCAGCTGTCGCGTTCGTGGTGCTCGACCGGTTCCGCCTTGATGGCAACCGCCTGGCTCCCGTATCTCGCCCGCCGCTCATCTCGGCCGTCGCCCTCGGTGTCTGGGCGGTGATGAGTACCTGGTGGAGCCTGCAGCCCGACATCACGCTCTGGCGGGGGATCATCTACATCGCCTTGCCGTTCGTTGCGTGGGTGATCGCCGACCTCTCAGCCGACCGTTTCGTCGACGCGCTCGCCTGGGCGGCTGGCTCGCTCGTCGTGGTCAGCCTGGCTCTCGTCGTGCTGTGGCCCGACGCCGCGCTTGACCTCAACAACGACTGGCGCGGTCTGATGACCGGTCGCAACAGCCTCGCCCCGGTCTGCGGACTCGCCCTTTTTGGAGGGCTCGCCTGGTGGATGCGGGGGATGCGCCTGGTCGGTGGGCTGCTCGTGCTCCTCTCGGTCGTTGGATTGTGGGGGAGCGGGAGCCGCACCGCTGCGTTCGCGACGGTGGTGGCGCTCGGTGTGTCGGTGGTGCTGATCACGGGACGTCGCCGCTTCATCGCCCGCCCCGGCCGAGTCAGTGCCGCGCTCGGTGTCGGCGCGATGGGCGCTGGTGGGGTTGCGGCTGCCGCAGGTCTCGCAGTTTTCTGGGGCGAGCCCACCTTTGGGCAGCGCCGCACGATTTGGCGTCTTGTCGGTGACTACATCGGCGACGACCCGTTCATCGGCCAGGGCTGGGAGGCGTTCTGGTACACCCCTGAGCTCCATACCGACGAACTGCTCCGGAGAGGGAGCGCCCACGGCTCGATCCCGGAGTTGTTGCTCGGCCTTGGGGTGGTCGGCCTGGTCCTCTGGTCGGTGGTCGTTGTCGCAGCGATCGGAGGCGTCGTCGTGCGGGCGTGGCGTCGACCCGACACCGAAGCGTGGCTGTGGGTGGCGGTCGTTTCCTTCTTGTTGGTCGAGAACCTCACCGAGAGCTTCGTGCTCTGGTTCTCGTACAACTGGGTACTGCTCATCGCTGCGGCGCTGCGATTCGGTTCCGAACTGCGCCGCCGACCCGTCGAGCGAGCCGAGCACCCCACCGAAGTGGCGATCGTGTGAGCTGGTCGAGGTCGCGGTAGGCCTCGGCCAGTTCGATTTCGTGGCGACTGCCTGCGCCCACCAGGAAGTGGACGGTGGCGATGCGCTGGGCATCGCCGACCGAGGTGAGGAGCGGGCGCTCGGCGATCCGGGCGACGACGACGGCGTGGGTCTGGTCCCACACGCTCGGGTCTTCGGCCGTGTCGGCGTTGCCGTGGTCGAGTCGCCGGTAGAGCTGGGTCTGGGCGTTGATCGAGCTCACGCCGGTGAGCGGCGCGACCCGCATCAAGAACTCCCAGTCCTCGAAGACGGGAAGCTCCTCGGCGAAGCGAAACGAGAAGTGCTCGATGACGTGCCGTGGGAACGCCACTGCGCAGATCGGGGTCTGGTTCTGGCTGCAATGGCCGAGGAGGTCGAACTCGGCCGAGAAGGGTTCCTCGACCCGTCCAAGGGGGCGAAGCGGCTCCTCGCCGCCGTCGGTGGCCCAGGGTTGCACGCCGGTTCGGGCGCGAGGCGTGGTGCCCGGCGCGGCGTGGATCGCTCGGTCGAACGCTCCGAGCCAGTCGGGGAGGGCAAGGTCGTCGTCGTCGAGGAAACAGACATAGTCGCCGGTGGCCGAGTCGAGGCCGACGTTGAGCGGTCGGCTGCGCCCACCGTCGGGAACCCCGATCACCTCAAGCGGCAGGTTGAGGCTGGCGTTCTCAAGGTCGGCTCGAACCCGTTCGATGACTGATGCATCCGGCTCGTGGACGAGCACGAGGACTTGATGCGCAGCATGGCTCTGCTCGGCGATCGACTCGAGGGCAGCGATGAGTGCGGTCGGACGGCGGCCCTGTGTGCGAACGATGATGCTGAACCGGACCGGGCCGTTGGGCCTCCATGCTGGCGGAGGCCCGGCGGCGCCGAGGAGCTGCTCGAGCGGGGTGGTCACGATCGACGCCGATCGATCGCCTGCCGGACGCGGGTGATGGCCGACTGGGCAACGACGTCACGGAGCCGATTGACCTCGGCGTCGTACTCGGTGATCTGCGTGTCGCGGGTCGCGATGAGTGCTTCGAGGACCTCGACGCGGGCATCGATCGATGCGGCGCGGTCGCGCAGACGCAGGATCTCGGCGCGCAACACGCTGGGATCGTCGGTATCGATCGGATCGGACTCACTCACGCCGAGGACCCTACTCGGGGACGGTTGCGCCCTCGTGGCTCCGGAGACGGGCTTCGTGCACGGCCGAGTGAAGAACGGCGGTGCGGAGCTTGCCGGGGTCAGGAACGGCGGCGGGAAGGAGATGATCAGCGTTTCGGCGTCGGTCTCCGGGGTCGTCAGGCCGAATGTAGGCGGGGTGGTACCACGGGTCGATGACATGGCCCCAGCGATGGACGAAGCGGTCCCATTCCCAACCGTGGGTGACAGGCTCGCGACTGGCGCCCTCGTGGTGCACCAGCATCGCCTCGGGTGTGAACAGGACCCGCTGCCCTCGGCGGAGGAGCTTGAAGCAGAGGTCGACGTCGTTGAAGTTGAATGGAAGCTCCTCGCACAGGCCGCCAACAGCGAGCAGATCGGTCCGTCGGGCAAGCAGGCAGGCGCCTGTCACCGCTGCCATCTCCCGAGGCCGATACCCACCTGAGGCCCGCAGTTCGTCGAGTGTCGACCCGGCAAAGCAGTGGAGGGGCAGGGCGTCGTCGATGACCATGCCGGCGTGCTGGACCGTGTGATCAGGGAACACCAGGAGCGCCCCGACTGCGCCGATGTCGGGGTCGCGCAGCGGTGTCGCCATGGTGGCGAGCCAACCATCGTTGATCGCCTCAACGTCATCGTTGAGCACGAGGACGTGGTCGTGGCGGGCGGCGAGTACACCAAGGTTCACGGCAGCGGAGAAGTTCCAGGATCCCGACGGGCGGCGGACGAGCCGGACATCGTTCTCGATGAACGCCTCGGCATTGCCGACAAACTCGTCGCCGACGACCAGCAGGATCTCAATCCGGGCGATACCGCCTCGGCGGGCGGCATCGATGGCAGCGGTCACGAACGGGGTGCCGGCGCCGTCGACGAATCCAGCGGTCGGGATCACGATCGAGACCGCGTCGATCTCCGGGGAGGAGCGGCGGCCGGTCAACAGCGCGGCGATCGAGGAGGCGGTCGAGTCGTCGGGGACAAGATCAGTGGCTCGCTCGGTCACGACGGCGGGCAGGTGGCCGATGCGAACCGGGTCGGCGGCGAAGAGTTGCTGTGCACGACCGAGGAGGGACGCGTCGGTGATTCGTCCTCGAGCGACGACGAGATCGAGTTCGTCTGGTGATACCGCGACCCGTGTGGGCGACCAGGCGCCGCGAAGCCGCCACTCACCGCCCGTGCAACCGTCGGCGGTTACGAGGTCGACCTCGGGGTGTGCCGCCAACGTCGAGAGAATGAGATCGAGGGCTCCGGGTCGCAGCGACGTGTCGTGATCGATCATCACCGTGGCGATGACGCCATTGTCGGACGGATCGAGGGTCCAGGTCGCGCCGGTAGCGGACGTATTGAGCGAGGCCCCAAGCGGGGTCGACTCCAGCTCGGTCGGGGTCGGGAGGTCGGTGGCGATCAGGAGCGCGGCCATGGTGTGCGCCCGACGGTAGCGTCTCGGCATGGAACGGTGGGGCTCGACCGGCACGACGCGCACGCTCGTGTTCATCGCCGTCATCGCCGTCGCGTTCTGGCGCCCGCTGTTCGCCGGTGGCACGCTCGCCCCCGACGATCAGGTTTGGGCAACCGCTCCATTCGGTGCGGACGCCCCCGCCGAACTCACGATCGAGGTTGCTGAACCGGATGCAACGGTCGTGCACTCGGCGTGGACGCGATGGGGCGAGGAGGTGCGGTCCGGGTCGTTGACCCAACTCGGCGATGGCCGGTCGGGTGCTCCCGTGCTCGCCGATGGTCTCCCGATCACACACCTCGTCTATGCCCTCGTCCCCGCCTGGTTCGCACCCGGCCTAATCGCCTCCCTTGCGATGTTGCTCGCAATGACGGGCACGGCCCGGCTGCTTGACCGCTGCGGCCTCGGCCCGGCTGCGGCCGGTGTCGGTGGCCTCACGTATGGATTGTCGGGGCTGATATTCGTCTGGCTCGGGTGGCCGCACGCCACAGCGTTTGCCCTGGTGCCGTGGGTATTCGCCGCTGGACTCGGTGCTGCTGCCGTCGCTGGTCGCCGCGCGATCCTGAGTCTCGGCGGCTCGATCGCAATGTTGGCGTGGTGCGGTGTGTGGGCGATTACCGCCTACACCCTCCTCGGCCTCGTCGCGGCGGTGGGGCTCGGAGATCGTCGGGGTCGCGGGCTGCTCGCGGTGATCGCCGGCACGATCACCGGTCTTGCGCTCGCCGCACCGCACCTCGTCGCCTCGGCGTCGCGTTGGTCGTGGGCCGACACGTCGGCGGTTACCTCCGTCGATGATTCCTCTGCGGCCATCTCAAGTCTGCTCACGCTGGGCCTCGGTTCGCTGTTGGGTGCCGACGCCGGCGGCGCTCCGTGGATCGGGTCCCTCTCTGTTCAGCTGTCGATCGCAACCGTTGGACTCGTTGCCGGATTGCTCGCACTTGCGGCGCTCCTAACGCTCGGCGATCGGCGGCTTGCGCTCACGCTCGTCGGTCTCGGCTTCGGAGTGGCCTACATCGGTGGGCCCTTTCGCTGGTTGTCGCGAATGGCGGCGGGCGCCGGAGCGGAAATGACCCATGCCCGAGTACTGCTGATCCTCGGTGTCGTCATCGCCGCTGCGCAGACCGTTGACGCGATCGAACGAGATGCCGTGTTCCGTCGCCCGGATCGGCTTGCTGTGATCGTCGGTGCCGCAGTCGTTCTCGTCTCGGGGTGGAGCGTGATCGAGTGGGTCGACGCAGCGCAGTCCGCTGGTGCGATCCGAACGGTGCTCGCTGAGTCGACGACGTCATTGCTTGCCGCTGCTGCGTTCGCGGCCGTCGTCTTGTCATGGCGTCGAGGTGCGCTCGCCGGGGAGGCGGTTACGGTCGTCGCTACGGCGCTGGTTGTCGCCGAGGCGCTGTCGTTTGGGATGGCGATCCCCACCGTGACCGATCGAGACGAGCGGCTTGCCGCCACCCAAACCCACGCCGAACTCCTTGACCTGGTCGGCGAGGACGGGCTCGTCGTTGGGGAAGGGCGGGCCCTCGCCCCCGTCGTCGCGGCCCGGTTTGGCCCCAACGATCTCCGAGTGCCGCGACCACGCTCGGTCGCTGAGACGAGCGTGTTGACTGCCATCGACCCCGGAGTGGTGCGAGGCGGAGCCACGACCAACCAACCGGTTCTTGGTTTGCTCGACGTGCGTGACCCTGCGTGGCGACGTCTCGGCGTCGACGCTTTCGTGACCCCGCCCGGGCGCCGACCGCCTGGAGTCGTGACCTCACCGCTCGTCGAGGCGATCGATTGGGTCGATCCCGCCGGCGGGGTGTTCACAACGACGATCGATCTCACCGCTGGACTTCGTGCCGTCGAACTTGATCTCCAGGCACCGTTCGCCACACCGGTCGAGGTCGACGTCATCGTCGCCGGCCGCTTTGTCTTCGGGGATGCCGTGGTGGTCACCGACTCCCCGGTGGTCGTACCGATTGAAGGAGATTCGCTTGTCGGGTCGGCCTCGGTGACCGTCCGGGTCTTCGCCGACCCAGGCACGGCGACGCTCGGGGTGAACGGCAATGGTGAGATGGTTGTCGGGGTCGTCGGTTCTGATGACGGCGGCACACTTGTTGTCGCTGATGGACTGACGATCGTGCACCGGCCCGTTGCCGCGATCACCGCTGCTGGCGGTGCCGACGTGATGATCGACCATGTTGATGATCGTCGACTGCGGTTTACCGTCGGCAGTGAGCGGCCGGCTGTTGTCTGGACCGACATCATCGATCGGCCCGGATGGACGGTGCAGGTCAATCGGACGCCTGGCGATCTGCGGGGTGATGTTGTTCTCGGCGTCGGGGTGCCGTCGGGCACGAGCGAGGTCGAGTTCCGGTATCGACCGCCTGGGTTGGTGGTCGGGCTGGTGGTGATTGCCGTCACGGCACTTGCTTGGATCCTTGTTGGCTTCGTCATGGCGGCTCGACGCTCGCCGGACGACCGAGCGGCGGCTGGTAGCGTCGCGTCCCGTGACTGAGCCCACCGCCCCGTCCGAGGACGCTGCCGCCTACATCGCTCGAATCCGGGCCGAGATCGAGGCCGACGCCGAACGTCGTCGCCGCCAAGAGCCGGAGATCCAGCGTCGCGAGCGCGAGATCGAGCGGGCCTGGATCGACGTGGCCCCACCAGGCGCGGCGGGCGAACAGGGCGAACTCCTGCTCGATCGGGCCGATCGCCTGTCGATGATCGATGTCGATGCCCCCCTGGGTGTGAAACCGGGTGTGCGTCAGGTGAAGGGCACGATTCGCAAGGCGGTCTACTGGTACCTGCGATACGTCACCGACCAGGTCAACGCCCTCACCAATGTGCTGGTCCGGTTGGTTCGGCGCATGGACGAACGCCTCGGTGCCGTCGAGGCTGCAGTCGGCACCGGTTCGCTCGACTCGCTGATCGATCCGGTCGCCGAAGCAGGCCCGGCGGTGGCGAACGCAGTCGCTGAGGCCATTCCGACCGCCGGAACAGTGTTCGTCGGCACTGCTCGATCCGGGGTGCTCGTGGCGCCGATCCACGCCCGAGGTCAGGCCGTGCACGGCGTGGATCGTGACCCGATTGCGATTCTCCCGGGGGTGCGGGACGGACTCGATCTTCGAAGCGGCGATCCGGNCGAGCATCTCGCGTCGAGCGAGCCGGGCTCCCTGACCGGCATCGTGNTGGCAGGCNTTGTCGANGATCTCGGNCCCACGGCNGTNTCGAGCCTGCTCNNNGACGTCNCCGGTGCAGGCTGGCCGACGGTGGCGTCATCGTTGTTGTGACCGGCGACCCGGCCGACCGCAACGCGGTCGAACGCGACCTCCGGGCCGGGCGNGGCCTNGCCCCAGCCACCTGGGCCCACCTGCTCGACCGGGNCGGCTTCGCTGTTGAGACCGTGCCCGTCGAGGGTGACCCTCGTATCGGCTCGATCGTGGTCGGTCGACTGGGCTGACCG
>FUFK010038960.1_pt1 | contig 29828 bp, 32 predicted proteins | sample 1021851 | NCBI WGS metagenome assembly FUFK01 (sample SAMEA51879418, study PRJEB19060) | metagenome | reverse complement strand
ATATTCATAAGTGTATGGACTCCATGAATCTGGCCAATCAGCATGTGGCCAGTATGTTGTTGAATTATTAAAATTAAAGCCAGCACCCCACTCTACTTCATATTTTACCCTAAAATTAAATTTTAAAAAGAATGTTTGACCAACCTCAACTTCTGTAGGAAAAGTATAAGTAACTTTACTTTGTGCTGCATCAGCGTTCCAACAAAGACCATTAGCTGGACTTATATTATCTCCTTGATTATTTGTAACTGTTATTGTTGTAAAATGTTCTATAGTTGGTGCTGAACCAATATTTTCTTCAGATATTCCTAACTCATCCATTTGTTCTGTGGTTATATCTCCACCACCAAAATCATATGTGGCCCCACCTTGAGAATTACCTGTAGGGCTAATAACTATAGGGTCTGTGTCCCCACCATATAAAGAAACTAAATCAAACTTTACAGGAACTCCATTAAAGCCATCAATATAGTTACCATAAGATATTCTATTTTCTGCTATAATATCTTGTGCCTTTGCTCTCTTTGGAACCCTGTCATATAATTTATTAAATTCAACAGGATCAACTGCAGTGTATACACCATCATTTCTAAAGTCTATATATCCTAAAGGAGTAGCACTGTAATCAACACTACCTGTAGTCATACTCTTAATGTATGGTACATTTTCAGTTGTTACGTTATTGTACTCATACTGAGTTTCACCTATATCAGTATAGTCATCATCAGCAAAAGTATAGTTAGCGTCATAATAATTATTATCAACAGATGCTATTAAATAATATTCCCCTTGATTACCCTCATCTGGGGCTGTTTCTATATAAGAACACTTTCTAGCCACTATCTCTATTTTACTTACATCTGCTGGCCCATTCCAATACCATACTCTAATTTGGTTATATTGTCTTTGTTTCTCTTTATTTATATCGTTACTATAGTAAGTGGGGTTTGGTAGGGTATAGCTCCACTCAGAATATGCTCCCACCTCGTTATCCTTATAAACATACCTATATGCAAACTGCCAAACAAACCCATATAAATTATTTTTTTTATAAGCTATTTCTAAACCACTTGTGCTCTCTATTGTGTCCATAGAAACATTATTAGTAGAAATAGTATTTGCAGCTAAGTTAAATGTAGATGATTCCCCATTTAATGTAGTAAATGGTATGCTTGATATTTGAGCATTTGTTATGTTTTTAACAGGTGTTTGGTGAAAGTATATTGGTGGATTGGGTCTTTTTTTACACACATCAATATATAGTCTTTTTCTAAAAGCAGGGACAAATGCGTTGTTTGGACTATTATCCATATCGCTTACATAAAATTCGTATGGATATTGTGTATCTATATCAAATGCAGTTCCTGGTGTTCCAAGAGAATAGTCACCACCATCATAGTAAATTGTAAATCCAGCCTTACCCTTCTCTACATTTATGTATTTTGGCTCATTATGAATAGTCTCTCCTGTGTCTGATAAAAATGTATTATCACATGTCCAGTATAATAAATCACCTATTTTATTTATTCCAGTAATTAAAGTGTTTTTATCAAAATTTAACACACTATCATATGGTAATCCTGTATCTCTAAAAACAGTTGATATTGTTTCTGTGTTGTTATTGTATTCTAGTATCATATGGAAGTTTTTTTCATTCCATATAAAATAATATAAACAATTATTTGGGGCATCTTCATAAGATCCTATGACTCTATATTCAGCAGTGTCACTACCAAAAGCTCCTTCTCTTGCTCCAAAAACTCTATTGTAAGCATGTTTTTGAGTACCCCTTATATTTTCTACAAGCATTGCGTTTCTACCCTCAGAAGATAATACCCTAATGTTTTGTGCATTATGATAATCCCCATTAGGAACAACCCTTGAGTCATCATCTCTATTTAACCCACCTGTAAAATTTCTTTTATCCTGAGCCATAAGTATTACAATTTAGGTGATTGCTTGAATGATTTTCTTGTTGTTTGTAATGCTTCTTGTTTAGTGAAACTTAACAACCTAGCTCTAGCTAATCTTTTGTTGTTATAATATTCATTCCTAGCTGATACTTTATCATTAGGATTAACATTTCTTTTTCTTTGTATGGATTTCCAAAATATATAAGACCTAAGTGCTTCAGCAGCAAACTCATGAACTACTACCTCTCCTTTATCTGGGTGGATTAAAGAGTTAGATATATATTCTAATATTATTTTTTTACCTGATAAGTCTGATGTAAATTGTATAGTGCTGTTCTCTGGATCAAATTTATAATAACCATTTGTATTATTACCACCACCTAGTCCAAATTCTTGTACATACTCAAAGTAAGTTGGATGTAGCTCATCATCACTTACTGTTTTGCTATTTGCTGCAGTATTAATTAATGACTTTTCATTTCTTATACCTAATGGGTGAACATCTCCATCGTTTCCATATACACCTATTTTTGTATACTTAACATAATCTGCTGGTAAGTCCACAGTTAAGGTATCAGAGTTTACAGTTAGTTCAACTGTTCTAATACCACCACCCACGTCAAAGTGTAGTTCTTTTAAGCCATTAAGAGCAAGTTTAAAATATCTAAGAAAATCATTCTCACTATTTTTACCTTCCTCAATAATTACATCATTTACTATTTCTTCTACTTTTATATACATTACATCATATCTATATTATCATTAACTACATCTTCTTTAGCCTGTCTCATTAAAGAGAATGTAGCCACTAAAGACTTTATCATTTCTGGTACTGATTCATGTGGAATAGGAAATTCTTCAAAATCACTAAATGTATTAGAGGCAGCAATAAACCAAACAGTCACCTCTAACCCCTCGTCATTAAAATTTTTATGGTCACTATTATATAAATAGATTTTTTTGTTTTCTCTATACCAATACTTTCTTCCACTTAAAAGTATTGCGTTATCATACATTGAAAACTGACCTGGATTAGGCATCCTAGAGTAACACTCAACACCTGAGTAATTAGCTTTCTCAGTTGCATTTTTAACCTCTACAGAATCTACTGTAGGGATTGTTACTGTACCAGTTAATCCTGTCATACCATTAAATGTAACAGAATCAAACCCACCATTATTATGTGCCTCTCTTATAAATAAAGCACCATCTTCTATAACAGCTATTATTCCATATGGCTTTAAAAGCCCTGCATATTTATTTAACCACATCTGTGCTAAAACAACCCCTTGTATTGATTCATATCCTGCATTTCCATCTTCTCTAATATCATCCTCAGTTAGCTCTATATAAGTTGTTAAAGAAGTTGAGCCCTGTGCTTTTATATTATGTATGTCTGCACCTAACTCTTTTAGTTTTTTGTTTTTAGAATATTCTATAGTTATTCCAAATCCTAATGTAGGGTAGTTCTGTCCACCTGCTTGAGAATAAGCAGTCATTGTTACTAAACCATCTGCGTCCCAATCAACTATAGATTCGTTTGTCAATATTGATTTAAAGTCAAAATGATTAGATCTTAAAACTCCAAAATGTTGAGTACTATAATAACTTGTAAAAAAGAATTTCCAATACCCACTTGCACTTTCATCCCTCCACATAAAATCTACTTTATTTACTTTTAAAAAATCTTGAAAATCTTTATTGTTATTTAGACTCATTAAAAGAACCTGGGGATTTAATGAATTTTGATTTACAATATTTGTATTTCTTCTATCAGATGGGTTTTTATAAGTAAATGTAAAACTATAATCTTTTACAGTGTCAGCATCGTATCCATGTTTAAAAGAAAAAACAAATTTATTTCCTATATCAGAAGTTCCTGTTTTGTTCTTAAATTGTATACTAGACTGGTAAGGAGTAGATGTATTTGTTGAAGTAAAATTACTAATAGCTACTTTTCTTTCGTCAGACATAATTTGCTCAGATGGAATAACTCCATCAACTTTTGTTATACTCCTGACTGGTGTAGAGCAAACTCTATATATAGCATCATCATTAGGTAAACTTAATGGGCTGTGCATTAAACTAACATATGGTCTTCCACCAACCCCATAAATACTACTTAAAGCAACATCAAACTTTCTTTTTGTTAAAAAAGCACTAGGCATTTCATGGTCCCCTAATACAGAATTTTCTAATATATGTTTTCTCACCATAGCATCTCTCTCTTGCTCAACTAAAGCTATTACTTCTTGTAATGTAACTTTAGAATCATCTGAGCTAGAGCCACCATTGACTATCCTCTGTACCTGTTCTGCTATTAATTTTTTTGTTATCATTTATTATGTCTTTTGCTCTTGGTTTTTAGACTCTGAATATGTAATTATATCAGACTCTCTTAAATTAACTCCAATATACCCAAGTATCCTATTGGCTATTTCTTTATGAGTAGAATCAGCTAATGTAAGTTGCACTGCATTACTAGAATTATATATCTCTATATTATTAACAGTTGTATAAGCCCAGTTAGGATCAGATGGCTTTTTAATATAGTTCAATCTAGCAGTAAATGTTGTGTCTGATGCACCTAATGTATCAGTAAACACCCTAACTCCATTTGCTTCTATTACACCAACTGGATAATTAGCTGATGGAAAAACAAGTGAGCTACTTCTTCTTTCATATAATTCACCTAAACTAATCATTTCCACAGACTCACCACCATACCATAATGATACAAAATGCAGGTAATCAGCAGGAAAAGAAAATAAATCACCAGAAACAGTTAAGTTTGATTCAAACACAGTTACAGGATATAATTCATCACTTAATTGTGCTGTTTCTTTATATCCAATAACTCCACCTGCTGGAGATGGTTTACCAACCTTTTCTTTAATAACATCTAATTGTGCTCTCTTAGCTAACATATTGAACTCACTAGGTTTTATATAACCTCTTTGTTCTTTATTTGCCATGAATTGCACAAACTTATATACTTCATCTATTGTCATAGGTACAAATATAACAAAAAAAAGAGGGCTACAAAAGTAACCCCCTTTAAAATAACAGAAGTAGATTTTATTAATTACTAATTAAACTTCTTTAATTGTTCTTTAATTTCATCTAAAACCTTTTCTCCTTCCCCTACTTTGCAAAAATCTGCAAAATGATCTATAGCTTTCTTGCCTATTGGAACATGAGTAATAAGAGGTCTTGCAGCACCCTTAATCCATGTTATCTTATTAGTTTCAATAGATACTATTCCATGCTCTTTGGCTAATAAAATATTTTCTTTTATTTCTGTTAATGGGTTATCCATACCTGATATAAATGCTTTAGGGTCCTTTTGAGCAAGAATTTTCATGTCGTATCTTATCTCATCTGTAGATTTTTCTACGTTCACACCCAATACCTTAGCGTATCCTATTAATTTATTTATAGGCATTTTAAGAGCTAAAGATATTGCATCAACTTCCATTACACTTTTCTTTAAATCAACTTTAGCCTTTCTTTCAGTATCCTTTTTTCTAAAAGCAATAGTTGCTTGAGTCATCCTATTGGGGTTGTCTCCATTTTGATTGTGGTGTTCCATAAACTTTTTAAGAGTAGGGTTTTGTACCCCAACAATTAAATACCCTTCATTAAAAACAATAGGTGCTTTTACTTTAGCATCTTTTTTTTGTTCATCTTCAAAAATAGAAGACTCTCCTGGTATATATCTTATCTTTCTATTTATACCTTTTATTGGGTCGTAAATAATATCTTCAGCTTTTATCATATATACGAGAGAAAATTTTTTCTTTTTTGTTTTACGATCTATACTGTGGTTAACTAGTTCATAGACAGTAGGCCCTTCTTTTTTTCTACCAAAAGAGAAGTTAGGTCTTGGTGTATCTTGAACTATTGTTTTTGATTCTTCTACAACAGGGCTTGCTGTAGTTGTTGCAGTATTTAAAACTCCTGTTTTAACTGCTTTTTTCTTTTTGGGAAATGTTTTTGTTGTCATTTTATTAAATATTAAATTAAATTAAACTTGTTAAAACATTTTAGGAAAGAGGATAACAGTGCGTTTACATGCGTGGCTATCCCACTTTCCTTAAATGTGTTCTTTATCCTGCCTATATATCATTTCAAGACAGTTCGCAATTATTACGATGCGTCAACTACTGCAATAGATGCACAAGCTGTGATATGCTCGCTGCAAAATATTGAATTTTCTTCATCTGCTATGGTAATAAAACCAAAGTTACCACCACTTGCTCTGTTGATAGCCTCAGTAATGTCTTGCATAACTTCTTTATGCTTACCACTAGTAATATCAAGAGCAACAACTGGTAAATCTATACCTGAGTCATTGTCCATTTCTACCTGAGAGGTAAAGAAAATTCTTAAATCAGTTGCGTTACGCATTTCAAAGTGGGATAATTTATCAGCAGGAAAACAAGCTGATTCTTCAGTGCTCGTTGTTCCATCAATAGCCCCCTTTGAGAAATATAACATATTTTTCATTCTATATAAATTTTAAAGGTTAATAATTAAGATTTTTTGATTAACATGTATCTGTTCGCACCAAAACCTTCAAAACCTCTTTCAGTTCTGTAGTGACACTTCAAGTTATCTTCAGTGTTTGTTTTGTTTTTAAGAACAGCAGAACCTGTTAACCAGTGTTCCATCTCNCNNGANTANCCNTTAGCNGCTTTNTATCNNATTCTTANNGAAGGNATNTTNTCNCCAGACTTAGCNTCNNNNTGNGNATCCATAGGAATACATATACCATATCCATTGTAGTTAAAGTTTGTTGCTCCAACTAATTTTGGATGATTAAATAAGTCATATGTTTTCTTGTGGAATGTATAACCACCTCTTGTGAAAGAATTAAATCCAAGGTTTAATGCCATGTTTTTGTTATTTTGGAAAGTACCATAGTTAGCACCACCAGCAGCATATGCACCTTGAGCAGCTAATAAGTCATCAATATCTAAAGATAAGTTGATACCACAATACATTGCGTATTCTTTAGCACCTCTATATTTATCTAAAGACTTGATAATAGCATCAAAGTCTGCCATAGTAATCGCAGATGATCCTAAATCCATTGATTGACCTCTATTTTGAATAAATTCTAATAAACCTTCAGTACCTCTAATACCTCCATTTGTAAATGAAGAACCTGCCTCAGCAGTAGTTAAATTAGCATTAGATACTGATTTACCAAAAATCATCATTAACTCTTGGTAGTCCATGAATCTTTTATAAGTATCAGCTTCACCTTTTAAGTACCATAAGTATCCTGAACCAAAGTGTTGACTATCAACTTTAAAGTAAATCACGTTAGTAGCTTCAGTACCTGAAACCTCAAATGATTCTTTGATAATCATACATTTGTTAGAATATTCATGAACTCTTGGTAAAATAGAATCAGGTTGACCAGTATTCTCTCCCCATTCGTTACCTATAATAGTCCAAGTTTGTCCATTAGCGTTGCTAGAGTTCCAAGTATTAATTGGGTACAAATCAAATAATGGTTCTGCTGCTGATGTTGGAGCTGAAGTAACAATACCCATCTGTCCTGTTTGAGATAATAAAATATCACCTAATCTAACAGGATGATGTTGATTTGTTGCCTCTAAAGTTCCATCTGCAAGATCAGAATCATTAATATGCATAACCTCTTTAGTTGCACCTGATGTAGGTACACCACCATCGTTAAAATCTAAATTAACTGTGTTGTGTATAAACGCTTCTTCGAAGTGTTCAAATTGTGTTTGTGTGCATTCTTTTTTTGCTCCAACTAATTCTAAAAGACCAGTTATTCCTTGATCGCCATATCTTTTGATAAGACGTTCATCAACTTCTCTTTTATGTAAAGCTAGAGTTGTAAGAGAACTTACATAATTGTCCTGAGTCGCTAACGCTACTGACGTTGGATTCAGTACAAAGTTTTCACCAGAAGGTAAACTTACTGTTGCCATTTTTTATAATTTTAATATTAATAATCTATTTAACTAGTCGTCAAATATATGTTGCGATATTTGACTAGCAATAGAATCACCACTTCGTTCTTGAGAAATTTGATTAGGTTCGTAAGATGGATTTTTAATATCCCTTAGTACTGATTCAGCACCTTGTGATCTATATTGATTAGCAACACTTCTTACTATTTTGTCTTGTAACTTCATAGCAATCATGTCTAGTGCTAATTTTTCTGTATCCCAGTTACCATAATCATCTTGGTAAGGTTCAAAAAAGTCATCTAAATTGGATAATGCATCTCCAACCATAGCTTTGTCATCTTCTGTTAATTTATATTCAAAAACTTCTCCACTATCGTTCATTTGAAATTGCAATGATTCCATATCATCTAACTCTTCATCCATATCATCAAGAAAATCTTCTCTAGCTTCTTCAGCCTGTATGTATTCCTCTTCTGTATAACCTTCGTTATCTTCAGCAGGAGCCCAGTACTCTTCTTGCAAGTCTTGTAATTCTTGCCTAGCTTTAGCTACATCTCTTTTTAAATGGATTTTACCAAGTTCAGTTTGCTCAGAACTAAACTTTCCCTCCCCTTGCTTATAGGTATCATTAAAAAACAAGTCTATTTCTTTATCTGTTAAATCAGGATTCTCTAATGAGAGGTATTCTTTTATCACCTCTTCGTCAGACATTTCATTATAGTCTTGACTTTGTGTTAAGAAGTAGTCTTCTGCACTTCTTCCAGTTTCTTCAACAAATCTATTCATCTCTGCTATCTGTTCGCTAGCAAATTCATTGCCTTGTTGGTCATCTTCTAGATCGTCTAGTAAATCATCTAGGTTGCCATAGTCTGTTCCATACTTTTCGTTTAGAACATCTAAAGCATCGTAATCATCTGATTCATAATCATGTTCTTCCTCTTGTTCATAATACCCATCTTCTTGGGTAGGTTCAGTTGTCAAAGAGCTTTCCATTGCTTCCTCTGGATTATACTCACCATCATTTAATGGTTCGTTTTCCTCCAAAGATTCTACATCAGAATTTTCATTCTGAGTTAGGTCTATTGTTTTTGGTTCAAGTGCTGAATCTTTCGATTCCAGTGACACTTCAACACTTTCTCCTGTTGCCTCTGCAAAGTCTTTCGCAGGGTCAAAATTTTCTTCAGCCATAGTATATTAAATTAAATTAGTATTTTTTGCAAATATATATCTTATTTGTGACAATCCAATATTTATTTTAAAATATTTGGTATTGGATTTTCAGGATTTTCTTCTACTTGTGGCATTTCCTCTAATTGTGATAAAGGAAGTGCTCTATCCCTTTTTTGCTCTACTATCCTGGATTGATTATAAGCAGATTTATCTTGAGCTTTTAATTTAACCTCTCCTGATACATTAGCAACCTTTTCTTTACCTGAATTATTAAGAGCAATTTCTTTCATTCTTCTTTGGTGTTGTTTAGAATCAAATTGGTCTTTTAATTGATACTCTGCTTGCATTTCTTGTATTTTGTTTTGAGATTTCATCTGAGCCTCTTGTGCCTGCATTTGAGCTAACATTTGCATTTCTTGTTGCTTTATTTGAGCTTGTTGTTGTGCAGCTTCCTGTTGAATTTGTGCATTTTGTTTTTGAGCCTCTTTCGCTTTCCTTTCCTCTTCTTCTTGATATTTTCTTCTTCTAAACATTAAAACTTGATTAGCAAGTTTCATATTTTTTATAGACCTTATAGTAATAACATCCTCTAATCTAATTTCTTTTTGAGCTAAAGACATTTGTAGGTTTTGCTCTAATTGTAATTTTTGATCTTCATCAGGTGCAACTTCTAGCATTATACCAAACTCATGATGAGATATGTCTTGATTTATTTTAAACATAGACATAGTTCCTTTACCTAAGGCACTAGAATAAGATTTAAATTTGTTTTTATTTTTTAATATATCTTGAAGCCTCATGCATATACACTCAGCAATTCTCTTTGTTAAACTTAAATAACCATCATTAATGTTTCTAGTTGCATTATTGGAAGCCATTAATTGTAATTTTTGCACACCAACTAAAGCCTCGCTAGATGGTTTTGCACCTTCTCTTGCTTCATTAACTCCAGTTACATCTCTTATCATTTGTAGATTATGTTGATAGATAGAAATTAACTTTTGCATATCACCACCTATACCATTCTCTAATTCTTGAACAGGAGCAGCACTAGTTGGTTGACCTTCGTCATTAAGAGTCCTATAATATATATTACCTGTTTGATCGTATATTTCTTGAAGCTCCATTGGTGTAAAAGTTCCACCATCTCCTTTAGACACATTCTCTAATGCACCCAATTCAAACGCTGCACCCTTTGGTCTTGCCTTAGCTATTATTTGTTGCAATTTTAGGTGAGCAAGTTGTATTTGGTCTGCAAATGGTATCATTCTTTCTACCATTGATTTGTTAATCATTTTATGTGTACCTGGAGCATATATAACATAAGATAATTTTGTTTCAGTTAAATTAGATTGATTTCTCATCATGTTTTTAGCCAAACCATAATTTAATACAAAATCTGTTCCAACTATATATATACCTGAATAAACCACCTTGACAGATGTTTTTATCAACTCTCTTTCAAACTTAGATGTTTTTGGTTTTTTATAGTTATGCTTTTTCTTTCTAACAGTGTATCCACCATAAGCGTTTTTCTTTTTTTCATATTTAAGTTCGTTAACTGAAAAGAACTCTGCATCCATTACAGTTATTCTGTACTTATCGTATTCATGCTCATGTTGATACTGATTTAGATATGACTCATAATTAGGACTTATTGAATCATTACTATTTTTACCTGAATATTCTCCTGCTATCTTAATGTAATCTTCTTCGCTTAATTGGTTTCCTGCTATTCTTTTTAATTCACCAATAGTCATTGTGTATACCTCACCTGCATGCTGTATATCAGAATAGTCTTCATGATTAGTATAAGAAGTTACTAAATTAGATGGGTCAACTCTTTTTATTTTTACACCATAATTAGGATCTATATAAGTTTTGCAAGCTCCAACTCCACAAACAATCAAATCTCTAATAACTGATTTTTTTATACCATCGTAATTATTTAAGTCCATAATAAACTTAATACCCTTCTCCATAGAAATCTCTGTAGCTTGTTTATAAGAAAGAGCCATATGAATATCTAACTCCTCTTGTGTTCTTGGTATATAACCCTTTTGTCTTAAATCATATCCTGTTACTTTACTTAGTTCTTCTAAACCTGGTTGAACTAACATTTGTGCAAACATTCTGTTCTTATCTTGTTCTCTTCTGCTTTCTGCTATTGGGTCTATAGCATTTGCCAAAACCTCATATTCTTGATTAGATAAGTCATTAACTATTAAATCTAAAAACTTAGGAACTATATTTACAGGTGTCCAGTCTAAGTTTAAATAAGAAGTGTCTCCCTCTACATCTAGTAAGTCTTTATACTTTGAGACATTTTGAGAACCCTGTGCATAACTTCTAGCTTTTGCAAATCTAGCCTTTCTACTATCTATATTTATTTGAGAGTTATCTTTCCAGTCATGATACATTTTTTTGAAGTAAGCAAGACCATATTCTTTTTTTTCCTTTTCTTCTGGAGACACAAATGGACTAGGGTATCCACCTATTTTTTTATTTTTTCCATATATATTTCCTATTTCCATTTACTTTATTTTTTTAGATAATAAACCTTTATTTTGATATGTTTTTACAAATTTAGTAAATTTTGGCAATTCTTTCTTAACTTGGACGAATTTTTGTGAAGCTAATAATGCAAGGCTAGAACTGATGGTAGCATCAAATTTTGTTCTATTGTCAATATCAAACCTACTCCAGTCATCTAAAAGTCTATTAAAGTAGCATTTTCCAACTTCACCAGTCTCTTGATTTATACCTACATTATCATAAATATAAGTAGCTACTGCCTCTGCTTGTGCGTTAATAACAGCAACACCAGATCCTGGTATCCCTTTTGTTTTTTGTTTTCTACTAAAGTCTGTATGGGTTGATTCTGGTCTGTCCATTAAATATTCGTAGTAACCTCTTCTTTCAAAATATTTTATAATACCTATTTTATTGTTCTCAACTAATATTGGGCATCCATAAAATACACATTGTTTTATCATGTCTTCATAAAATATATCTGCCTTAGGTGGCCTACATATATATTCACAAACAAACTGTTCTGATGGTAGGTCTTCAGCTAAGGTAAATTTGTGATATATATGACAAGCAGCATTAGACCTTCTTCCATCTGTTGTGGTGTCATGATCGTAAGGGTCACATCCTGCAACTAAATTTAATGAATTACCAGGTGTTTTTTTACCAAACTTTGTGGTGATTACATTTTGCATTTCTTTTTGTGGAAACCAAGATACTTCCCATTTGCCCTTTTTATTAGGAACCCATATAACGCTAGTGTCTTGTACCCCATTTCTCCATATAAAATCTCCTTTAATTGTTAAGTTTTCAGTTACCTCGTTAAAATCTAGTTGTTGATATATTTTTTCTACATCAAACACACTAGAGAGTGAGTCGTTCCTAAACGCTTCTTCAGTAGTGAATGGAAATTGCCTTTTAAACTCTGATAGAGCATTAGTATTGTTTTTTAATCCATCCCTTCTATTTTTCATATAATCTTTTGCACCAACACTTATTTGTATATCATCACAACCTTTAACAGGTTTTTCTGGTGTATCTACAACAGAGAATCCATACTCATCTATAAACCCCTCTAAATTCTCATAAGATGGTATAAATAAAGAGTATAAACCAGATTTAGTTCTACCATTTAAATCTTTGTCTGTTATGTCAGAGTTGTAATATAGGTCTTTATATTCTAAACCACCATCTTCTAATTTATTAGCAGTAGAACCCATCATACATTTACCTACTATTTTTCTACCAAGAAGTAAACAAGTTTGTGTTACTCCCCAGTTTTTTGCTATTGATGTTGAACCTGTCCATTTACCTGCCTCATCATGGACTAATAGTTTTAGTTTCATACCATCATAACTATTGTCTGCTGTGTTTCTCCAGTCTATAACAGAATTAAGTGCTTCTGACTTTTCTATATGTTTATGTTTTTTTGTTATCTTTTTAGCAGGCTCTCTAAATGCCAACTCTACCCTTGGATTACTAGAACCATCTTGTATGGGTTGAAAGAAAAATGGGTATCTTCTATATATTCTAACTACCTTGTCAGTAAACATACTTTTAGCATCAGAACCTGTTTTAGATAACAATCCAAAATTCGACTCATATGTCTGCGTAGCTAAGTTAACTATCTCAGAGCTAGCCATATATGAGAACCCAGATCTTCTGTTTTTTAGGAAACACATTCCCATACAGTTGGGGTCTAACTTACAGGCCTGCCAAAATATAAAAAATTTTCTATTAGCATCTCTATAATCTGGGTAACCAATATCTATGTGAGACCATTGTAAAAACATATAGTGACTACCTGTAATATAGGTTGCTGTGCCATTATTCATAAACCAAAGACCTTCTCTTCTTCTTCTAAACTCTTCTTCTATGTATTCATAATAATCAGAAGCATTTTCTCTATTTAATTGTTTAGGCATCTCTGACCTAATCCATTTTTGTTCTTTCTTTTTTTTATCTGAATATAATATCTTTTTCTTTGGTGGTTTTTTAGGCAATTGTATTTCAAGACCTTGAATGTCTATTATTTCACCTAAGCTATTTGGATCTAATTGAATTGGCATAACTATTATCTTTTAGCCCACTTCTCTGCAAAACCTTTCTCAAAATCCTTTTCTTCTTTAAACTCTGCATCACTATTAGAAAGTTGAGCTTCTAGTTTGGATATACCTATTAATATTTCTTGAGCATCTACGAAACATTCTTTCTTTGCTTTGATTGCATTTCTTCTTTTTTCATCAGATAACTCTGGGTCTAGTGGTTTTTTAATATCATTTATAAGAATAGCTACAGCCTCTTTAGACGAGTCTATTAGCTCTTGTAGTGCTCTTTGTACATATGATTTATTACTTTCTTTTTCCATCTTCTACTATTGCTAATATATCTTCATTTCTCATTCTAAGAAGAACCTCTCCTTCTATTTTCATATCATATTCTGAGTTAACTGAAAAGACTACTTCATCACCTTCCTTAACTCCTTGTTCTTTCATCCAATCACTTAAATGTCTTATATATCCATATAGCTCTATGTCTTCTACTCCTGGTTTTAAAAATATACCTGTTTTACTTTTTATCTCTTCTTCATCTTGAACCTTTTGTTCTACAAAATTCCAATGATGTAACATCTTTATATCTTCACCCCTAACCCTTGCATATATAAAATCCCAATGAACAGAGTATAAATTTTCTTCATCTAGCCATCTTACTTTATTGTCACTGATTAAATCTTGTGAAGAGGCTTTTGCAAACTTTTTATCTACACTTACATTACCAGTGCTAGCAGTTATCATATGATGAAAATAAACTTTATCACCTATTTTTACATCAAACTCTAAACCTTTAGGTAACCACTCAGGAACTTGATATACTGTACCATATTGTCTAGCGTGTTTTAAAGGATCAAAAGTGTAGTTTAATATTATTCTTTTGCCATTTTTAAGTTCTATAGTATCTTCATAAGGTTTCTCTACCTTAACAAGAAAATAATTCTTAGGTATTTTTACTTTTGCCATTTTTATTTAATTTACTTCGTAATGTTCTTCGTAGTTTAAATTATATTCTACTCCAGTTATACTAAAAAAAGACTTCCATAACTCTGAGGATTCAGAGTCTTCCATTTTTATAAACACATTAAATTTTAACATATTGTATTTGTAGAAATATAAATCATCTTGAACAATAGCAGTTATTTTAGCTTGTCCCCTCATAATAGGTTGACCAACTACATAGGTTATACCATCTTTTATATCTCCTATTATTATTTTTCGTATTATTCCATTTATGAGCTCCATTATGCTTCTGGTTTATCTTTATTATTAAATATATTATACATATCAAGTTTAGACATAGACTCTAACTCATCTATTGATAATTGTTCACTAACTGGATTACCAAAAATTTTTTCATCAATAATCATTTTTAAAGCATTTGAAATTAAATCTTCTTTTAAGTTTGTTATAGTTTCTGAATTAAATTCATCTAAAGTATCTCCAATCTTTATAAAAGAAAAAACAAACTTTATATCCTTTTCTTCTTTTAAACTGTTTATTACTTTTATTACGTCTTTAATTTTTGGATTTTTTTTCTTTTTTTTCATAGTGATAAATCAGACCATCAACAGAGTCTATATTAGTTCCATTTATATTAACGTGACCACCCATTTCTAAGATTTGTTTTTCAGACTCAAATTCATCTACCTTTTCTTTTATCATAGCGACTTTGTATAAAACAAGATAACCTATAAGATCCATAAGAGTGTCCTCTGTTTCATCAGTTATTCCAGTGTTTTTTATACGCATTAATTTATCATCTATTCTTGCTCCTAGCGAATCTAAGGCATCTCCATTTGAAAAAATATTAGATGGGTTTATAGCAGAGTCTCCATAAGCTCTGTTCTTTTCTATTAAAAGGTCTTTAACTTCTGATATGACCTCTTTTATTATTTTTTCTGTATTCATATTATATTAAATTTAATTATGGTAAATATACAAAAAAAAGGGACTACTTTCGTAACCCCTTTTAAAAGTTATGAACATAGTTATACACTGGCTACCAGAACCTCCATTCTAACAGCATGGGTGCTACTGTCCACTAAAATGCTTTCTAAATCATGTAAGGTAGTATCAATAGTTGCATTTGTATCATTAACACACACAGAGTCATGTGGCGTGCCAAGAACAAAACTTTTTCCTGCTCCTAATGAAATAGTTGCAGACTCATCTGCTGCACTATCATCTTCATCATTATCTATTTGTAAAGACAGGTTAACTGCATTAGAACTATCTAAATTAGTTACTCTTATGTATTTTACATTTTGTATATCCATAGCTCCATCAGCTCCACCAACTGTATCTTTAAAAGAGACTAAAGTAGTGTCTACTGATGCTGGAACTGTTAATATTCTTTTGTATACATCTACTATACCTGATACAATAAAACTTTTTGTTCCACCATACTGATGTCCATTTACTGTTACGTCTTCTGTTAATGTTACTGTTAAATCTGCCATTGTTATTCTATGTTAAATTTCTACTTATTTTTTGATAATGAACTGTTAATGTTCTTGCTGCTGTTGTTCTTGTTGTAACACTTATTTGTGGTACTAAATCTGTATTGTCTTTTAAAGCTGAACCTTTCGTTGTAGTTGAAGACGCTGCTCTACCATATATATAAATATCTGAATCATCAGGAAACGATTTTGTGCTTGCAGCAGTTATAGTTATACTAGTAGCAGAAGAAACAGCAGTAACTGTTCCCCATGCAACTCCTGTTGCGTTTGTTATAACATCTCCTACAACTATTTGTGTTGTTGCATCTGTCCCATCTACAGCTATAACATGAGAAGAACCACTACTTAAACTAACTGCTCCATTTACATTCACCCCTGTGTCACCAACTCCAGATATAGTAGTTAAACCATATTGCTCGTCATTTATAAACACGCTAGCTTGTCTATTTGAATCTATTTCAATTCTAAATCTATAGGTAGTTCCTTCATCCAAAGCTAAACCTAAATTAGTTACATAATCAGTTCCATTATTGCTGTATACACAGTGCCAAGTACTAGTAGTACCTTGATACTGTAACATATCTCCTGAAGCTGCGTTATCTGAATCATAATAAAAAAGAACTTGATCTGTATATTGAGAGTGGTTTTGTGCAGCATCTAAAAGAGTTGCTGAACCACCAAGTCCTGCTACATACCTTACAGTGTTTTTAGCATTAGCTTCTGTCGCATGAGTTGTTACAGCACATTCCCATATTGTGCTATTTTCTGTACCAAAAGTTACATTGCCCCAAGCAGACTGATTTGTGTCTTGGTGTGGCAAGATTACCATTTCATCGTCATTAGCAGTAGCAGTAGTAAGTAATATCCCTGCTCTTGTTGTGTCAAATGTACATAAGTTAGAAGCACTATTTGTTCCTTGTATCTCAAAGTTTCTATTACGAGGTACTCTTGTTGCTTCAGTAGCACTAGCTAAATCCCCATTTACACCTGGTGTTTGAGCAAAGTATTCTTCTAGTTTATATCTTGTAGATGGAGATACAACACCATCACAAGTTATAGATCCAGTAGCCCTTATATTACCAACAACATGTAAAAATTCTGTAGGAGAAGTAGTCCCTATACCAACATATCCATTTTGAGTTATTCTCACTTTTTCAGCGACAGTACCTGCCCTGGATGTTTCAAGAGCCATATAAGAATTTTGAGTAGAAGCACTAGAAGTCCAGTCTGATTCTGTTCCTACAGATATTCTACCTGCATCTGCAACTGCTGGTGTAGAAGCATCGTAATAAAATTGATTAAATAATATACTACCTTCTGTGCCATCCATATCAGCAGCATTTGTTTTATTTGTGATTGCTAATATATCTGTATTTGCTTTTGCAGTTCCTGTTTCTCTTATTTCAACTGTATGTGCAGGATCTGTTACATTCTCTCCTAGTCCAACTCTTTTATTAGAGCCATCAACAGAAACTAATGTTTCAGAATTTGCGAATATATTAAATGATGAGGTTGTGTTCCTTCCTTCAAAATAAAACTTTTTATCAGCGTCACCAAAATGAATATTACCATTAGTTACAGTGTCTTGTCCTATACCTATAGCTCCTGTACCTGCAGAAGCACCATTCATAATTAATACTTCTCCTGCACCTGAGTTGGCACCAGGATTACTTGTTATGTAATTTTCATTAGCTTGTGCTGCAGTACTAGATGACCCACCACCTACTGTTGCTACAGGGTTACAGTCTCCAATGCAAAAGCCATATTGACTGCCTTTACCAACTATAAAAGATGCATTACCATTATCTATTGTAACAGCTTGTGCTGTTCCACCATCTATATGTAATTTACCAAGTGATGGTGTTACATTTATACCAAGTGCTGTGCCTACTTTAACTTTGTTGGTTGCTATGGATAAATCGCTATCAGTACCCTCTCCACTTTCAACTGCTGTAAGTGTAGAAGTTACTGCTCCATCGTTAGCAGTTTTAAGTAAACTACTAAATCTATTTGCTACTGTTTGTCCTGATAATGTTGCCATATTTATATCTCAAATCCAAAGTTTAACAATATTAATCTAAATCTTTTGCAGTCTTTACTACATACTCTTTCTCCACAAAAGTAAAGTTCAAATATAGTAAAGAATCCAAATCTTATTTGTAGGGCAATCTTATTCTTTTTATTACCACTTCTCCATGAGTTTATCCAGTTCATATTAATTAAATTTTGCTAACATTAATTTATCTATATCTTTTTGTACAGTCTTTTTATCTGCATCTAATTTAAACATTACGTTTGGTAAAAACCTTATCTTTTCCTCTCCACTCTCAAAAACAATTACAGTTGGTATCGCTGTTATATCAAACTTCATTTGTAAGTCCATATACTGGGATATGTCTACTAAATAATATGAACAATCAGTTAGTTCGTATCTAGCAGCATTAGCGTCATTCCACCCAGCATAAAACTCTACAACAACAATATCTTTAGCTACCTTGCTTTTGAAATTGTCAGGATTTATAAATTCTTGACCAAAACAAAATCCTGAACCTATTAGTAATGAAATAATTGTTATTAAGTTTTTCATTTTTTTAATTCTTTAATTTCGTCATTAAGATCCTCTATGTCTTTCATAATGTTGTCAATCTTCTGTCTAGCCATCTCATCCTTCATATTAAACTCCATTCTTGTAGGTGGCCAAGTTTGAGAAGCTGCAGGGTCTCCCATGTCTATTGTATAGGTCCCTGTACCTGGTCTAGGTTTTTCTAAAGCCTCTTCAACCTTTACCTCAAGTTCTACAAATTTAGAGTTTATATTAGATACCATACCATAGTACCCTGCTATCACAGCAGCCACCCCTGCTATTATCCAAGCAAGGGTTTTTATACTAATTTTAAATTTGCTGTCTTCTGAGAACTCCTTCGTCATTACCCTTTTCTTCTTGTAGGCATAGAACCAGGAGACTTAACTTTTACAGGTGGTTGATTAGGTATTCTTTTTCTTTTACCCTCAACTAATCTCTGTTTCCTTTCTCTCTCAGTCTCTACAGTATATTTACCTCTTTTTTTTAATACACTGTCTCCTTTTTTTCTAAACTTAAAAGTTCTTTCATGTGGAGCCTCTTGGGTTCTGCCCTTTTTTACATCTTTTTCATACTGCTTTCTTTTTCTAGCAAATTTTTTATCAAATCTTTTTCTCTCTTTGCTTCTTGCTGCCCTTTCTTCCCTAACTGTTCCTATCGTTCCTGGTTCAGGGTTCATACCACCATTTTCCATTGACCCAGCAACAGCCCTTGCACCCATTTGTGCAGCTCCCTTTGTAGCTCCCCTCATCATTGCATCTCTACGAGACTTTCTTTCATCTCTTCTTTGATTTCTTAGTCTAGCACTTCTCATTCTTTTTCTCATTCTCCTTCTTTTTTGCATCTCTTCCATTCTGTCTTTATCCATTCCTCTAACTCCTCCTCTACCTGGGTTATTAGCTCCTCCACCAAGCCTTGCTCTCATTGCTTCTTTTTGCATTTCATCCCTTTGGCCACCAGGTGCTCTACCCATAGTTCCTCCATTTTCGTATTTCATTTTTCCACCATGACCATACTCTTTCATTTTTCCACCACCCATATATTTTCTTCCTTCTGCTGGACCTTGTCTTTTTTTCATCCTGTTTGCTAACTTTCTAAATTTTGAGCCAGTACCAGTATTAAATGGATTACCTTTTTCTTTTTCAGGTCGCTTACCTCCTGGGCCAATAGGCCTTTTTCTTGAATCATCTTTTTTGGTAGATCCACCATTTGCATATTTTTTTAAAATTTTCATTTTGACGCTTATTTTAATTAATTAATTATTTGTTTATGTATATTTTCGTTGTCTTCGTTTTTCTCTCCTTGATTGTCTTTGCTGTTTTCTTTTTTGTCTTCTATTATATCTAGCCTCCCTTCTATCAGTCCTACGTCTACCTCTTTCTTCTATTATTCCATAACCTTCTTCTAATGACTTTTTACCCTTTTCATGTGCCTCTCTATCTCCTTCTTCGTATATACCCTCATCACCTAAATACCTTATACTAGCATGTCTTGTATATGGAGGTGGCTCATCTTTTCCTCTGAACTTTCTAGTTTTAAACATTTGTTCCCCTGTTTCAGGATCTATATAAAACTCACCCCTTCTATTACTACCTGTTCTATTAGAACCTGGTGCTGTTCCATATAGGTAATCATCCATTCTACCATAACCTTTTCTATCTGCTCTTCTTTCTCTTCTTGTTTGCCTTCTAGAGTATCTTTTTTCTTGTCTTGCTAATCTTCTTTTATATCTTCTCTTTTGTCTTTCATTCATGCCTTCCATTTCTTCCATCTCAGCAGCCCTTGATTTAGCAGCATCTTCATAGGCTTTATCCATTTTTTTCTTATACTTCTTAGAGTATCTCTCTTCTCTTTTTTCTCTCCTATTTCCTCTATCTAAATCTGAATAAGTTTCATGTATATCAAACATAGGAATCTCAGATGGTCTAAGAGTTATGTCTTTGTACTCCTCTGGTTTTTGGTAACCTAAATATCCACCTTCTTCCATGTAGCCCATTTTGTTTCTAACTGCAGTTGGTAATTTTGCAAGACCCTTATTTCCTTGGGGTACTGGTTTTAAAGTGCCCCCATTTTTGTAGGTGCTCTTTCCTCCATACATATATTTACTAAGTACTTTCATTTATTTTCCTTTTTTATTACTTTTTCTACCTACCACTATTATTATACCAAGTCCAGCACCCTTCTTTCCTTTTACCATTCCACCATGTTTAAAATTACCCCTTCTATTTCTTCTTCTCATATTCCTTCTTTGTTGTCTTTCGAATCTTCTATCTTCTCTTTTACTTATTCTAGCTTCTTGCCTTTGGTCTTTTCTATCTTGTCTTCTACTTCTACGTTCTTGTCTTGCTGCTAATCTATCAGCTTTTCTTTGTTGTCTAGCTTGTGTTCTAACCATTCTTCTGTCTGCTCTAGCTTTTTGCCTAGCCATCTTTCTTTCATGTCTTAACTGAGCTCTAGTTGGTGCAGCAGTTTCTTGACCTTGGTCCATATCACCCTGGTTCATATCACCTTGGTTTAGATTATCTCCACCCATATCATCTTGGCCTGTTCCCTCGTCTTGTAGATTTATATTGTTATCCCCAGTGTCTGTATTTTCTATATTTATTTCTTCTGGGTCCTCCATTATACCATCATCATCAGCTAATGGGTCTACTATTTCACCTAAATTATTACCACTAATAGACATTTGATTATTATTAGTTGGCATTGTAGGGCCTATCATAGGTTGATTTGTTGCATCTGAATCTACTGAATTAGGAATACCATCATTGTCATCATCTCCCCCTAGATTTACACCACCTGTATTGTACTTTCTATTATATTGATCCATTAAAGTACCCCCACCTTTCATTACTTTTGGGGTAATGTTGTATGTTACACCATTATAAACGTAAGAACTTTTACCCTCTTCTCTTGCTTTTCTAGCTACCTCTGCTTGTTTAGCTTTTTCTTCTTTTGCTCGTTGTTTTTCTGCCTTGTTTTGTTGTCTCTTTTCTTTTCTAGATGGTTTTTTAGATTCTGCAGATTCTCTTTGTTTTCTTTTTTCATCTGCTAAATCTTGGTAACCTTCAATTTCTAACTCTCTTCCTGTTTTCTTATAACCAATTCCTGACCTTCTTTTAACTTTTTCAGTAACTGTACCTTTTGCAGGATCATAAACATATTTTGTTTTTTTGTCTGAATATTTACTTGGATTTCTAAGGTTAGTAGTTGATTGGTCAGAAAAATCAAGTGCACTATGTTCTGCTGTAATTCCTGTTTTAGGAGCAATTTTTGCTGATTCTCTTATTTCTTTTTCAGTCTTACTTCTTTTATCATCATCTTTTATAGCAGAAAGTTCAGTATCCCCATAAGCCTCTACTGTACCTTTAACTTCTTCTTTCTTTTCCCCTCCTTCAGAGTCTTTAACTGTATAAGGAGTAGTTTTTTCAAATTCTTCCTTTTCTCCAAGTGTTTTAACCCCACCAGTATCTTTATCTATATTTGCAAAGTATCTATCTGCTGCTTCTTGGTTTTTAAAATACACTCTTTTTTTCTTCCCATCTTTATCTACTATATCATATGATTTTGTTCTTGCCCCTGGCCCACTTGTGTTTATACTTCCTGCTTGGTCATCAGCTGACCTTTTATCTTGTTTACTCAAGGTGTCCCCATAAATAATAGTTTTACCAAGTATATTTTTCCTTTTTCTTGTCATTGTCCCATAAGCCTGTGTTCTATCATCTGCTTTAGAGGTTTTACCTTTATAGGTTTTTCTAGATTCCCTTTGTTTTTTTCTTCCTCCATGTTCTTTGGCCCCAACTAGTTTAGATATAAACTGCCCTGCCCTTGTCTTAGTGTCTTGCGTAGGTTCTTTTTCAGGAGTAGATTCTATTTCACTTAATATACCTTTTTCTTTCTTTCTTTCCATGTTTGGATCATCAGCGTAATCAACCCCATACTTTTCTTTGTAAAGAAGCTCATCTAATTCTCCAGCAGTAGGTCTATCTTTCTTTTTAATCCTAGGTGTTTTACCCCCCTTTTGATAATATCCCAATCTAGATTCTTGTCTTGCNTCTCTTCTNTCTTGTCTTCTTGAACCTGCTTCTTGTCTGCCTGCAAGTCTATCTGCTCTTCTTTCTTGTCTACCCTCTGTTCTGACCATTTTTCTATCAGCNCTTGCNCCTTGTCTAGCCATCTTTCTTTCGTGACGCATTTTAGCCTTTTCAGATGCAGGGCCACCACCAAATAAATTCATTTTAGAGCCAATTTCAAACATAGTTTGAAAGCCTGGTGACTGGTGTCTTTGTATTTCACCACCTTCTTCATATTTAGTGTTATGTTTTTTTTGAATAGGAAACTTAGCTTTTAAACTAGCACCTTTATGTGGTTTGAATGGTTTATCACCATGTTTCATAATTTTATACTTACCATCTCCTTTTTTCATCCAGTGATAACCTTTAGGTGCACTAACCCCACCTTCTTCGTATTTTTTAGCTTCCTCTTCTTTTGTTCTAGTGTGATATTTATTTCCCCTCCAAGTAAATTCTTTTTTACCAGCAGATTTACTTGACTTAAACGCTTCAGCAAAAGACATATCATCTATATTACCACCTTTAGGGGATATAGTTTTAGTTTGTTTTTTTGTGTCTGTTTTAGTATTATCATCATAAATAGGAGTTTTTCTAATAGTGGTTGTCCCATCTTTATTTTCTATTCTGATGACCTTCATTTTTCTACCACCTGGGTTTGTTTCAATAGTATAATTTTTTCTGTTTTCTTTATTTTTTTGAACTCTTCTTATTTCGCTTTGTAATGCTTTACGCTTTGATTCAAGCTCTTCCCTTTTTTTTCTTATAAACTCTCGTTGTTCTTTTTTGTATCTTTCTTCTCTTTTTCTTCTTTGGTATCCTTTACCTGTTTTTAATGTTCTAAACATTTCTTTAAAGCCTTCACCTATGTTGTATCCACTCATTTTTTTATATTTTTGGTTCCTTTTGTTCTAATATACTATAGAATCTGGTTACTAATAATTTACCTCTTTGAGAGATCATATACTTCCTTGCTCTATACCTAGCTCTCTCCTGATATATTGCAAGATAACCTTTTTGCATTAAATCAGGCATATTTCTTGTTAGAAATGTTAAAGAACACTTGTAATTGTCTTTTATATAGGTGTTCGTAAAATACTTTAAATCGTACACAAAAAACAAGAACTCGATGTCTGAAACCTTCAAACTGTAATTGTCCCTGAAGAAAAATAGGGTATCCCTATAATATTTCAGGTAATTATTTTCTTGCATTTAATTGAATTGATTCACAAATATAAATAAATATTTCTTATATTTGACAATAATTAAATGATAATCATAAAAATTTATACAAAATGGCTTTTAAACAAATTAGAGTTTCTCCTATACTAGACTTAGATGCTTACGCTGACAATGACGTGTTATTTCCTTTAACAGAAATTCAACTACCTTCTAAGGGAACTTGTAAAATATTTAATATAACAGTAATTAATAGAGCAGAGATTGCTGGAAATTCATTTGACATGCGATTACTTTTCTTAAATGATAATTCTCAAGAGTTAGGCACTGTTAATGCTACTGCTGGAACTCTAACATATAATAACGCCAGACAAAGTGTATTAGCTAATGTTATATTTTTAACTAAGAATGGAACTTTAGCGAATGATTTTGATAATTTTACTATAGCGTCTTCTGCTAATCACGTTAGTGCTTCTAATTTTGGAATTAGTCCTATATTAGTTGAGCCTAAGTCTGGAAGTAGGAGTGTTTGGTTTTCTGCTATAAGTAATGGAGATACGCCAACTTATGCTGGGGCAACTGGTGTTTTAGCAAATGGTGCTGTTAGTGCTGGAGCTTCAACAACAATAACAGTAGACACAGTGGATGCAACACTACATTTTAAGGTTGGTGATACAGTTGTTGATGCTGATGATAATGTTTTTGGGGTTATTGAGTCTTTAACTGCAACATCAATAACTTTTACAGCAGTTACAGGAGAGGCTTTAGCAAATAATGAAGAATTATTTACTCCACATCAATTAGAGTTTATATTTGATATAGAATACTAAAAATAATCTAAATGGGTACAAAGACAATAAAACCCAGATCCAATAACGATGGCCAAATTGGTCAACATGATTATTATTGGAATAAAGGATATTTCAATGACCTTCATGCAAATAATCTATATACATCTGTTACAGGTTTAACAGCAAATACTTTAAAAATAACTGATGCTAGTATAAGTTTTGAGGGAACTGGTGTTGATGACTTTGAAACTATTTTAGCAGTCACTAATCCTACAGCAGATAGGACAATTACTTTTCCTGATGCCTCTGGTACAGTTGCTTTAACTAGTGATATACCATCTGCAACTACAGTTGGTTGGCATGGTTCAGCTACTAGAATAAAAATATTACCAAGGGATTTTGTAGCTGATGATGTAGGTAGACCTTTAATGATAGAAGATGATAATATAGGTAGCAATGAGTTATTTATGTTCTCATTTAGTTCTAAGGATATGTTTGCTTATGTACCTATACCAACAGGATATAAAGCTACACATGTTAGGATATATGGAAGTGATTCTGGACAAAACTTTTATGTATACGAAGGTGATATAAATAGTAAAACTATAACAGATGTAGCTACAGGCTCCACATCAATAGGTACTGAGAAAACATTAGGGACTGAAGTAACGAGTGATACAACAAACTATTTAATAATTAGAGTAACATCAGATGGAGAAGATGATGAGGTCCATGGGGGTTATGTTACAATAGCAGCAGTTTAACATTAAAAATAAAATATTATGGCATTAGCAAGTAGAAAGTCAGGAGACTTACATGATAAAACAGGTAGCGATTTAGCTGCTATGAAAACTAAGTTTGATAACAATAAACATTTAGACTACTCAGGTCTTGATGAGATAGATGTTTTATTATATCAAATACAACTACTAAGAGAGGATATAGATGAACTTAGAAGATATATAGTAAGTGCAGAGTTATTGGTAGATGCAGGTGGAGGTTCTTTACCAACTTCAGACCCAAGGTCATCAGGAACTCTTTGGAATAATAGGGGAGTAGTTTCTGTTAGTTCATAAATTTACTTATATTTACGCAAATTTAAATATCATGAAAAGAATAATACTAATACTATGTTTAATAAGTATTTGTGCTCAAGCACAAATCGAAAATTTTTTTAAATACTCTACATTCTATTCTTCAGCTACTGTAGGATCTCCTTTCATTGAAAGAGAGGATTATATCGCTATAGATAAGGGTTATGAGGATGTAACTACCATACACCCATACGATTACAATCTAACATTTGGTCTGAGAAAAATCGCCAGAATGGATTATGAGTATAAGGTGAAGACTTGGTACTATGGAACAGAGAAAGCAGTTGCTGATAATGTATTGATAGGTAATGCACTAGGATGGGAATACTTAGCTAACTTCTCTTTTGTTAGACAAAGAGGGGAAAAGTTTATTAACCAAAACTACTGGTTAAGATACTTAGGAGAGAAATGTGTTACTAAGTTGCAATATGTAGATAATCAAAGAGTTGATTTAAAATACAATTCATTTGATACTAGATACAGAATATCTAAAGGTAACTGGGATTTTACTGCAGGTATATGTTTTCGTATGCATGATCCATATGGTATAAACCCAATAGAAGATTTCTGGACACCAGGTGAATCTACCTTTACCCAGCTTGCTGGTGATTTTGGTTACTCTACTCAGTATGTACAAGGACAATGGCACTGGTTTAACGAAGGTGAATTAATAGCTACATCTAACGATGAGTTTTTTAAACACTACTTTGGAGACGCTGTAGCTAGCTTCAATGAAAGAGAATTAGAGAATTTAGGCATACAAAGAGAAGTAAGTGTTGTATTTGGAACTGCTTACTATAAGTACACAGAAAACTTCTGGTTACACGCATGGGCAAATGTATTACCATACCATTATGGGCTAGATGATTATTCTTTTGATTACGATCAAGAATCAATAGAATGGATGGAATGGGATACTGGACTAGTATTTGGTTTGCGTATTAATAAACATTTTGGTATCTTTATAGAGGGAACTCACCAGAGGTTTTGGATGAAACCACTATATGAGTGTAAGTTTGGATTTAACTATTTAATATTTTAAAATATGAAAAAGTACATTATAATACTATTTACCTTTATTGGTTCATTTGCTAATGCTCAATTTGATTTTCAACAATTATGTTTACAATGTGCTGAGGCAGAAGGTTTTTACTGTGGAGATGATCTAGCAAACTGGACTCAGTACTCGCCTAATGGGTGTGTGCAAAACTCATGGATTAACGATGGGTGGGAAGATTGTGTCGATGCCAGCGATGAGGGGGCAGATGTAGTACCAACACTACCTTTAGACTGTATACCCCCACCACCACTTTGTGATACTGTATATGTAGATATACCTGTTTATATATATGAGACTATTTTCCAAACAGACACTATATATAATACAGAGTACATAACTCAAATAGTTTTTGATACTATAGTAGAGATTGAGTACGAAACTATATTTGAAGAAATATTTGTTACAGATACTTTGTATATGGAAGGGGCACTAGACACTATGTTTATAGATGTAATAGAGTATGTAGATGTATTTGTATTTGATACGATAGTAGAGATAGAAACAGAGTACATAGAGTTTTTTACTACAGATACTATAATTGAATATGTAGAGATAATTAATACAGAGTATTTAGATTGTGACACAGGACTTCCTTGTACATCTAATATACCAGAAATTATAGAACAATCTAAAGGAGATAATAGAATATATGATTTATTAGGTAAAGAAATAAGGGAGCCTAATGGATTATATATAGAAGATGGGAAAGTTAAATATAAAATAAAATAAAACAAATGAAGATTTTAAATAAATATATGGTTGATGACGAAAAAAAGAAAAATTTTAAGTCTGATAAGATAATGAAAGAAATGCAAAAGTTAAAAGATAAATTTGGAGGCAGATTTGATAGTCAAGAAATGGCAAAAAACCATATAGACTACTTAATTAGGAAAGAATACAAAAACAAACCTTGGTGGAACGAGGAAGATTATTTAAAAATTATTAACCAATACTAAAATATATATATTATGAATATTTTTAAAGACGATAACAACTGGAACGAAAAAGCTATAGTAGGTTTTATTGCGTTCTTAATTATGTGTATGATTATGCTAGCAGACATGATAACAGGATGGACTGGTAGTGACTTAGTCATAAACGAATTTGTGTATGATTCATTTGTTTGGATCGTGCTTGGCTGCTTTGGTATAAGTGGAGTTGAGAAGTTTGCTGGTAAAAACAAGTGTAACGAAAAAGACTGCAAAAGATAATGCCATCTGTAAAAAGAAAAAGCGACAATAAGTTATCTAGGAAGGTATCTGTCCTACGAAAGGAAGGATACCCTCCTAAACAAGCTGTGGCTATAGCATACAGCATGAAGAAAAGAAAAAAGTTCAAAGAGGGTGGGACAACTAAAGATGCTTGTTACCACAAAGTAGTTTCTAGATATGGTCCAAAAACATCAGCGTATAGAAGTGGTGCTATGGCTAAATGTAGAAAAGTAGGTGCTGCTAACTGGGGAAATAAATCTAAGAAGTAATGGCAGTAAGAAAAACAGCAGCAGGATTAAGACTTAAACGATGGTTCAAAGAGGACTGGCGTACACCTAGAGGTAAAAAAGATTATAGAGGTGGAGAGAACACCTTTAGACCAACAAAAAGAATCAGTAAAGACACACCATCAACTTGGAGTGAATTATCCAGGGGTGAGAGAAGAAGGGCACAGATAGAGAAAAACACAAAAGGTAGAGTATCAAAATATAAAAAAAAGAAAACAATGCAAACAGGAGGTATGGCAAAATCAGAGGGGGGTAATCCATTTAATACATCTTCTGGTCGTAAAGATAGATTTAAAAAATTCACAAGAGAAGAAAGAAGAAAAAGAAGGGATATAAAAAGGAGAAAGAAAAATTGTCCAGACATTGGGCCAATAGGGCCTGACACTAAATTAGTTGATGGGTGCCCAGTACCTGCTGATAACCTTAGAGAAAAAATAGAAAGAGAGCTGAATTTTAAAAAAAACAAAAAAAAGAAAAATAATTCAAGCGAATACGAGTTAGAACTTAACATGGCAAAAGGTGGTGTAACAACCCCAGCCTGGACAAGAAAAGAAGGTAAGAGTAAATCAGGGGGCCTGAACAGAAAAGGTATAGCTTCTTATAGAAGGGCTAATCCAGGATCTAAACTTAAAATGGCTGTCACTACTAAGCCATCTAAATTAAAACGTGGTAGTAAAGCTGCTAAAAGAAGAAGAGCTTTTTGTTCTAGAATGGAGGGCATGAAAAAAACAAGAACTAGTGCAAAAACAGCAAGAGACCCTAATTCAAGAATAAATAAATCACTAAGAAAATGGAACTGCGATCATGGGTGTACTGTGATGGTCAAAAGAAAGTCAAAAAAATAAACGCAGTAAACAATGGGTAATATTTTATTTCAAATATCTTCTACGAGTTCTCATACATTCTCAAAGCAATCATTTAGATATATGGACACTAGTTATTCTTCTGGAGCAACAGGATCTGTGATTATACATTTCGCTGCTGAAGGCGACATTGTAGACATGGATAAGATTACATTAACTGTACCCAAAGACTTTATAATGACTACTGCAAAGCATCTATCAAAAATACTCGCAAGACCTGGTAGTGATGAGGTGCAAAAATCTACACTAAGCACTGCTGGTATAAATAGATACATTAGTACTATTATTTATACAGATGGTATAGCTTAGACAGAAGCTGCATAGACCACAATCATTATTATTATATACAATATTTTAGTTACATCTATTCTCATATACATAGTATAACAAACTAATATTACATGGGGGTTTCATTAATATTATTTTTGTGTTAAAAAATTTTTTTCAGAAATTTTCAGGGTGGGTATTATATACATATTGCAAAAGCAAAACTCGTTAACCAAAGTCGATATTTTTAACCCCTCCCCCAACTATAAAAATATATATCATTTTTTCGTTTTTGCTTGGTACTATTTCGCACACGCACACGCAACTACTAAACTAACTGCACTTA
>FUFK010059600.1_pt1 | contig 29847 bp, 33 predicted proteins | sample 1021851 | NCBI WGS metagenome assembly FUFK01 (sample SAMEA51879418, study PRJEB19060) | metagenome | reverse complement strand
TTTACTGGTATGACAGTAGAAGAAAATTTAGAAATGGGAGGGTTTTTAAGAGAGGATGACATTATTCATACTATTAATGATGTTTATGACCTTTTTCCTATTTTAAAAGAAAAAAGAAATCAAAGTGCAGGAGAATTATCTGGAGGTCAAAGACAACAAGTGGCTTTTGGAAGAGCACTTATGACTAAACCTAAAATTTTAATGTTAGATGAACCGACTGCAGGAGTATCACCAATAGTAATGGATGAGTTATTTTCAAGAATCATAGAAGTTCGTAAAACAGGTGTAGGTATACTAATGGTTGAACAAAATGCAAAACAAGCACTTGGTATTGCTGATAGAGGATACGTATTAGTAAATGGNAAAAATAGTAGAGANGGNTCNGGTGAAGAACTATTGAATAATCCAGAAGTTAGAAAGTCNTTTTTAGGAGGTTAAAATGATTGATTTTCTAAATTCTATAATTGTACTTCTAAATTTTATTATCATTCCAGGCATTTCTTATGGCTCTCAACTTGCACTCGGAGCACTAGGAGTTACATTCGTGTATGCCATACTTCGTTTTGCAAATTTTGCACACGGTGAAATTATGTCATTTGGAGCGATGATAACAATTTTATTTACGTGGTTTTTTCAATCACAAAATATTGGTTTAGGAATTCTGCCAACTGCCTTGTTAGCTTTACCTATAGGAATAATAGCAACNATTATCTTATGCATTATTTCTGATAAATTTGTTTTTCAATATTACAGATATCAAAAAAGTGTTCCTGTTGTTTTAGCAATGGTTTCAATAGGGGTTATGTTCGTAATAAATGCAATAATAAGAATTATAATTGGAACAGAAACTATAAAATTTTCTGATGGACAGAAATTTATAATGAAAGCGAAACAGTTTAAAGTAATGACAGGTTTAAATGAAGGATTAGCATTAAAATCATCTCAAGTTATTACAATATTAATTACTATTTTACTTTTAACTTTTACTTTTTGGTTTTTGCAAAAAACAAAAACTGGAAAATCAATGAGAGCATTTTCNGATAATGAAGATTTAGCATTATTGTCTGGTATTAATCCTGATAGAGTAGTTTTTACTACATGGATTATTGTAGGTGTCTTAGCTTGTGTTGCNGGAACACTTTANGGTTTAGATAAAAGTTATAAGCCAATTATTTATCTCAATTTAGTCTTGCCAATATTTGCATCAGCAATTGTTGGAGGAATTGGTAGTCCNTTTGGAGCTGTAGTAGGTGGNTATGTCATCGCTTTTTCAGAAATTATGGTAACGTATGCTTATAAGAAATTTTTTGTCTATCTACTTCCAAGTTCTATAGANCCNACAGGTTTAGTACAATTACTTTCAACTGATTATAAATTTGCTGTATCATTTTCAATTTTAGTTATCGTTTTATTGATTAGACCATCTGGAATATTTAAAGGAAAAGTCTTATGATGAAGTTTGAAAGATATGAATGGTTAGCTATCACAATCATGATCTCTTTATTTATTTTTGTAGGCTTTATTCAAGGATGGTCAGTAAGTTTAGTAATTTTAAANATGTGCATTATTTCAGCNATAATGACAATGGGAGTNAATATTTCTTGGGGTTATGCAGGAGTAATTAATTTTGGTGTAATGGGTTTTCTTGCCATGGGTGGATTAGCAGCAGTGCTTGTTTCTTATCCTCCCATTGCAGAGTCATGGCAGGCTGGAGGTAGAGGATTAGGTATTAGTTTTGCTTTGCTATTCGTTTTGGTGATAGCTGTAATGTATATTAATAAAACAGTAATTCAAAAAAGAAATAGGTACATTTTAAATTCACTAATAATTTTTTTTGGTATTTTAATTATCAGACACTTTTATTTAAATGCTACACATAATATTGAAGATGTTAATCCTGCAATAGCAGGGTTTTTAGGTGGTCTTGGACTACCAATAATTTTCTCTTGGATNGTAGGAGGTTTATTTGCTGCAGGTGTNGCNTTTGTAATTGGTAAAGTAGCTCTTGGATTACGATCAGATTATCTTGCTATTGTTACTCTTGGTATTTCAGAAATAGTTGTTAGTGTTTTAAAACATGAAGAATGGTTATCTAGAGGGGTAAAAAATGTAATCGGTTTAAAGAGACCAGTTCCTTATGAAATTGATTTACAAAACGCAGATTGGTTTATAAATTTAGTTACATATCTTAATTCATCAAAGTTAAATAACATTATTGATGTAAGTGATAGACAACAAGTATTAAACAATCTTATAATTGATGGTTCAGGAATATTTGTAAAATTATCTTACGCTATTTTATTTNTGATTGTTATGTTGATAATTTTTTATTTTGCCAACAAAGCTCAATTATCTCCTTGGGGAAGAATGATGAGAGCTATCAGAGATAATGAAACAGCTGCAAATGCTATGGGGAAAGATGTTGTGAAACAACATTTAATTATTTTTGTAATAGGGGCTGCAATTGTAGGTGTTGCGGGTGCAATGCTTGTTACTTTAGATGGATTATTTACTCCTTCAGGATATCGACCACTTCGTTTCACTTTTATTATTTGGATTATGGTTATTGTAGGCGGTAGTGGAAATAATTTAGGTGCTATATTTGGTGGTTTTGTCATATGGTTTTCTTGGATTGAAGCAGCACCACTTACAACATTTATTATTAATCAACTTACAGTAGGATTAGAGCCTACTAATGCTCTAAAATTACATTTACTCGATAGCGTTCCTTACTTTAGATACTTATTTATGGGTTTAATTTTATTATTAATTTTACGCTATAGACCTAAAGGAATTATACCAGAGAAAGTAAGGCACTCATAAAAAAACCCCAGCTAAAAGCTGGGGTTAAATTAAAATAATTTTTAAGTATTAAAGAGCGCCAACAGTAACGAATTCGCCACCACTAACTTCTAACTCTTTAAACGCACCAGCGGCATCACCAAACGCATTAAATTCTACGTCTGTTGCACCTTGGTAATCAATATCTTTACCAGCAGCTAACATTTGTAAGCCGTATGATAATTGACCAGGGTTAATTACAATACCTGGAGCGTTAGATACTTTAGCAATATTGTTTAGGATTGATTGCTTATCAGCAGATCCACCAGCTTGAATTGCAAGAGCAATAATTGCTGCAGCATCATAAGACTCTCCAACATATGGAGCACTTCCATCCATGCCATTTGCAGCTGCTAGTTCTCCAAACTTAGCTGAACCTTTTGAAATTGCACCTGGCATAGAACCAAATGATCCTTCAAGATCAGCACCGATATTATCTACAATTGATTGACCAATCATACCATCAGAAAGAACAAAAGTGTCAAATGCACCTGAATCTAAAGATGCTTCGATCATTCCTTTTCCACCATCATCGATATAACCAATTACTAGTAGTGCGTCTCCACCAGCTGATGCAAGAACACCAACTTCTGATGAATAATCTGCTTTACCATCTTCGTGTGCAGCTGATGCTGTAATAGTTCCGCCACCACGAGCAAATGAAGCTTCAAATACTTCAGCTAAACCTTTTCCGTAGTCATTGTTAGTATACGTTACAGCTATACTTTCAATTCCTCTGCTTAAAGCAAGTTTAGCTAATACTTGACCACCTTTTGCATCAGATGGAGCAGTACGCCAAAAAGTTCCATTATCAGGAACTTTACTTAGACCTGGTGAAGTTGCAGATGGAGATACCATTAAGATACCATTTGGTACTGCAACGTTTGCATTAATCGCACCTGTTACACCTGAACAGTCAGCACCCATAATAGCAGTTACACCTTGTGCAACTAGATCCTCAGCAGCAGCAGTTGCAGCAGCAGAGTCTACACAAGTTGAGTCAGCTTCTAAGATAGTAATTGATTCACCACCTAAAAGATTTCCAGAGTTTGATGCTTCATCAAATGCCATTCTAGCACCATCTCTCATAGCAGGAGTTAAAGATTCAATTGGTCCTGTAAAACCAAGAATAATTCCTACTTTAATTTCTGCTAATGCAGCAGTCGTTACAGTCGACAAACTTACAATAACAGCTAGAAGTAATTTTTTCATATTTCCTCCAAAAAAGTATACTTTTTATATACGGTACCTCATATACTAGTTCCAAAAATCAATCATGCAGTTTTTTCATAAAAATACCTAAGATTTTAGCCAAAAACCATAAATTGACTTCATTTGACTCACCGGATAAAGATCAAACGTATGACAATTGGAATTTTAGGNGGAGGAGTTTGGGGGAGTGCACTTGCCCGAGTATTAAGTAATAATAAAGTTATCATTTATGCTCGAGATGAAAAAATTGTTAAATCAATAAATGAACATAAAATTAATCCAAAATTAAAATACAGTTCATTTAATGAAAATGTNACTGCTACTACCTCTTTAAAAGAAATTAGAAATGTTAAATTTTTATTTATAACTTTACCNGCACAAAACATTAGGGAGGTAATTAAGGATTCATCATTACATAATAAAAATCATCATATTGTTATATGTTCTAAAGGCATTGAAATATCGTCNTCAAAATTTTTAACAGATGTATTTCAAGAAATGATGCCTTTTAAATCAATTAGTATTTTATCAGGCCCATCTTTTTCAAATGAAGTATCTCAAAGTTTACCAACTGCAGTAACGCTTGCAACAAAAGATAAAAAAGATTTTGAGAATATTTCTAAACTTATACCTAACAAAGAGTTTAGAATTTATTATTCAAATGATTTAATCGGAACGCAAATAGGTGGTGCGTTAAAGAATATNTATGCNATAGCNGCNGGCNTTGCAGAAGGNTTNAANTTAGGCGAAAATGCTAAAAGCGCACTCATTTCAAGATCTTTTGCAGAAATGNCACGATACGCAAAAAAATTTAAAGCTGATAAAAATACATTATTTGGTTTATCTGGGCTTGGTGATCTCATTTTAACATGTAGCTCTAAAAATTCTCGTAATACACAGTTTGGTATTAAATTAGCTTCTTCAAAATATGATAATTTTTTAGATCTTTTAAAATCGCAAGAAGTAACAGAGGGTTATTATACAGTTAAAGCAGTCTATAATATTTCACAAAAAAAAAATATTGATATGCCAATTATGGAGTCTGTATACAATATACTTTATAAGCAACATGATTTAAAAGAAGAACTAAGTAATTTACTGAGTAGACCAATAACAGAAGAAAAAATTTAATTCGATGACAAAAAAAACATTTTATAACTTAGATACAAGCTGGGTGAACAATACACAAATTAATTTAAGTGCTGTAGAGCGTCGAACATCTACCTTAACTAAAAGAAGAACTGTAAAAAAGGAATTTCAAGTTGCTTGGTTGTTAAAAGCTATTACTTTAATTGATCTTACTACACTAAGTGGTGACGACACTTTTGGAAAAGTTGAAAGACTTTGTAATAAAGCTCTTAATCCCATTGATGATTATATTCTTCAGGATTTAGGACTAGAAAATAATGCAGTAAGAGTAGGAGCTGTGTGTGTCTATCACCATCTAATAAAAGATTGTACAAAACTAATTCAAAACAAAATCCCAATTGCAGCAGTTTCTACTGGTTTTCCTGCAGGTTTATCATCTTACACGACTAGAAAAAAAGAAATTTCTGACTCTATTAAAGATGGTGCTGATGAAATCGATATTGTTATCAATAGAGGATATGTTCTCCAAAATAACTGGAAAAAATTATATGATGAGGTTCGTAGTTTTAAAGAAACTGCAGGTAAAACAAAAATTAAAGCTATTCTTGGTGTTGGTGATCTTGAGACTCTTCGAAATGTAGCAAAGGCATCTTTAGTTTGTATGATGGCTGGTGCTGATTTTATTAAAACATCAACAGGAAAAGAAAGTATAAATGCAAATCTTAATAACAGTCTTGTCATGTTGAGAATGATTAGAGATTTTCATACAAAAACTGGAAAAAAAATTGGCTTTAAGCCTGCAGGTGGAATATCAACNNCNAAATCTGTTTTAGAATTTTTAATNTTNGTNGCNGAAGANCTAGGATTTGAATGGGTTAATCCTAAATTATTGCGAATTGGTGCTTCTAGTTTATTAATTGATATAGAAAGACAACTCTATCACTACACTAGTGGCAGGTATGCAAATAAAGAGAAACTTGCAATAGGATAATATGGATAAAGTTATTAAAAATTTTCAAAATATATCTTATGGGCCAGCACCAGAAGACAGCAAAGAAGTTAATAGTTGGATAAAAAATTTAAAAAATCCAAATAATCATTTTATTAATGGTAAATTTGTAAAATCGTCTAGCTCAAAAAAATTAAATATAATTAACCCTTCNACAAATAAAAAAATAGCAACATTGTCTNTTGCTTCAAAAAAAGATGTAAATGCTGCTGTNAGTGCTGCCAAAAAAGCTCATGTCAAATGGTCAAAACTTTCATCGTTTGATCGATCAAAATATTTATATGCCCTTGCACGTCTCATACAAAAAAATTCAAGGTTTATTTCTGTTTTAGAGACCATTGATAATGGTAAGCCTATAAGAGAAACAAGAGATATAGATATTCCGCTTGTTGCTAGACATTTTTATTATCATGCCGGTTGGGCTGCTAGGAATACAAACAACTCTGATAACTCTATTGGTGTTGTAGGACAAATTATACCGTGGAACTTTCCATTATTAATGTTAGCGTGGAAAATTGCTCCTGCAATTGCTCTTGGNAATACAGTAGTCTTAAAGCCTGCAGANTATACTTCTTTAACAGCNCTTTATTTTGCTGAACTTTGTGAAAAAGCTAAAATTCCACAAGGTGTAATTAATATTATTACGGGAGATGGTTCTACTGGTGAACATATAACATCGCATAAAGATATTAAAAAAATTGCCTTTACTGGATCGACTGAAGTTGGAAAAAAAATAATTCAAACAAATACTAATCCAGATAAAAAAATGACAATGGAACTTGGAGGCAAATCACCTTTCATTGTTTTTGAAGATGCTGATTTAGATAGCGCAGTAGAAGGTGTCGTTGATGCGATTTGGTTTAATCAAGGTCAAGTATGTTGTGCAGGATCAAGACTCTTAGTACAAGAAAGTATTGAGAAAAAATTTATCCAAAAACTTAAGAAAAGAATGGAAAAACTTCGTGTTGGTGATCCATTAGATAAGTCTATTGATATTGGAGCTATAGTTGCACCAGTNCAACTTAAAAAAATTAATTCTTTAGTAAATAAAGCACAAAAGGATGGAAATAAATTATGGCAACCTTCATGGTCATGTCCAACAAATGGTTTATTTTATCCTCCATCTTTATTTACAAATGTAACACCGTCATCTTTTATTGCTCAAGTAGAAATATTTGGACCAGTTTTGACAACAATGACATTTAGAACACCGAGTGAAGCTGTATCCATTGCAAATAATACACCATATGGACTTGCTGCAAGTATTTGGTCTGAAAATATTAACTTAGCTTTAGATATTGCTCCAAAAGTAAAAGCTGGAGTCATCTGGATAAATTCTACAAACTTATTTGATGCTGCGTGTGGTTTTGGAGGATACAAAGAAAGTGGTTTTGGAAGAGAAGGTGGTTCGGAGGGTATTAGAGCATATTCAAAATTACCACTTCCTCTTTCTAAGTCAAAAAGAGGAAAGAAATTATCTAAAGGTTCATCATCTAACTCTATCGATAGAACACCAAAATTATATATTGGAGGGAAGCAAAAAAGACCTGATAGTGGTTATTCTTTTTCTTCATATGATGCTCAAAATAATTTTATTTGTGATGTTCCAAACGCAAATCGTAAAGATGTAAGAGATACAGTTGAGGTTGCTTCTAAAGCAGTTGGCAAATCTTCTACTAACTTTAATAGAGCTCAAATTCTTTATTACTTAGCNGAAAATTTGCAAGATCGAAAAAATACCTTTTCTAGTTTACTATCATCTCTAATTGGTATTTCACAAAAAGATGCCGAAAAAGAATTTGATCAATCAATTGAAAGATTATTTTATTATGGTGCTATGGCTGATAAGTTTGAAGGATCTATTCATAATCCTCCTATAAGAGGTTTAACACTNGCTGTTAAAGAACCNATAGGCGTNGTTGCAAATATTTTAAATGATGATTATCCACTATTAAGTTTAATAACTACATTAGGATCAAATTTTGCAGCAGGAAATGCNAGTATTATTGTTCCAGGACAAAAGACNTCTCTTTTAGCAACAGAATTGTATCAACTACTTGAAACTTCTGATGTTCCAGCTGGGTATATTAATATCCTTACAACTAAACAAAATAGTTTGAATAAAATCTTATCTGAACATGAAAATATTGATGGTATTTGGTTCTTTAGTGAAAATAATAATGAGCGTCTGAAGGTTATTCAAAGCACAACATCAAATTTNAAAAGAACTTGGTGTCCACAATCAAAAAATCTTGATTGGTCTTCNAAAGAANAAGATTTCTTAGAAGAGTTTTTATATCAAAGTACACAAGTAAAAAATATTTGGATCCCNTACGGAGAGTGATATACTAAAAATATGTTAATTAANGTCGATCCTATTTTAAGTCCTGATATATTAAAAACATTACGTGAAATGGGTCATGGTGATAGACTCGTTATATCCGATATTAATTATCCTGCTCATTCGAACCACAATAGAGTTCACCGATTAGACGGNCTTGATATGACAACTGTNATGAGAGCTGTTTTATCTGTTTTTCCATTGGATAGTTTCGTAGACTCAGCTGTTCACCGAATGGAAGTTGATAATCAACCAGATGAAATTAATGATGCTAATAAAGAAGTAATTGATGCAATTAAGGAAGTATCAGGAGATCATTGGAAAATAGGTTCATACGAAAGACAAGAATTTTATAAGCAATCAAGATCAACCTATGCCTATATTACAACAAGTGAAAGACGACCTTACTGTAATTTTATTTTAACAAAAGGTGTTATTAAACCAGATGGTACTGTTTGGATAATCGATAAATAATTATGTCGATTAGTATTCTTGGTATTTTTGTTGCTGATCTCGTTTTTTTTGGAGAAAAAATTCCTGTTGAGGGAGAAACTATTCTTGGTAAAAATTTTGTTATTGGTCCTGGTGGCAAAGGATCAAACCAAGCTGTAGCTGCAGCTAAGGCTGGTGCAAAAACTTTTTTTATTTCAAAGATTGGTGATGATCAATTTGGCTCTATGGCAACAGAAATTTACGAAAATTCTGGTGTTGATTATAGTAATGTAATTATTTCAAAAGATCATTCNACTGGTGCTGCAGGCATACTTGTAAATGAAGGAACTGGAGCCAATGCTATTAATGTTTTTCCAGGTGCAGCAGGTGCAATTACTATTGAAGATATAGATAAAGCAGAAGAGGCAATTAAAAACTCAAGTATATTTCTTACACAACTAGAGGCACCAAAGGATGTNGTTACCTATGCATTAAAAAAAGCACATANTTTAAATGTAAAAACAATTTTAAATCCTGCTCCAGCTGCTGAAATAGATGAATCTTTATTTTCTATGATTGATTATTTTACACCAAATGAAACGGAAGCAAGTTTTTATGTTGATCACAATGTTGAAACTCATGAGGATGCTGAAAAAGCTGCAATTCAATTATTAGAAAAAGGAATTAAAAATGTCGTTATTACTCTTGGAGAAAAAGGAGCTTTTTTTGCCAACAATGATGAAAAATTTTCTTTACCTATAGCTAATCTTTCAAATCCAGTAGTTGATACTACTGGTGCTGGCGATGCATTTAATGCTGGTTTTGCTGCGGCACTTACCGAAGGTCAAAATATTAAAGATGCGCTTAAATTTGCCAGTGCAACAGCTGGTTTATCAACGACGAAAATTGGAACAGCAAATTCCATGCCTTCTAGAGAGGAAATTGATAAACTTCTATAATTATTGTATAATAGAATCAATATGCAATTATTTTTAGAAAGACTGATCTATTTTTGGGCTGGNATNACAGCTATTGGTCTTTTAATNGCTGTAGCTTANTGGGCNATNGCNACTATAATNTATGTAGCNTTTATCTCTCTTTTTGTTGCTATCGCNGCTACTCTTTTCTATCATTTTTATTGGTCCAAAAGAGATAATTAATAGTCTATAAATACCANTAAGGTTATTTATCAGTGTCAAAATATATATTTTACGATTTAGAAACATCNGGAAGAGGTAAGAAAGAATATCCAACTGCNTTTGGTACTACTCCAAAATGGGAGCAGATAATGCAAATTGCTGCNATNGTTACTGACTCCAAGTTTAATCAAACAAATCAAAATATGAATGAGTTCTGCAGACCTCGAACATCAGTGATTTCTCAACCTGGTGCATTAATAACAACNCTTAAAGGTATGAGAGAGGCACTTGATGCNCCTCAATCATCTTACGAATTAATGAAAAAAATTAATGAAACTTTTGATGAATGGAAAAAAGATGATCCAAGTTCTACTTTTATAGGACACAACATAATAGAGTTTGATGAATCAGTTCTCGAATACAATTTGTTTAGTCATATGTTTTATCCTTATGTAACAAGAAAGAGTAGGGGCGATACATTAAATTTAGCGAGAGGTTTATATGCCATCAACCCATCAAGTATAAAAACACCTTTAACAGAAAGAGGTAATCCTAGTTTTAAATTAGAAAAAATTGCNGAGATGAACAACTTNCCTGTTGAATTTGCTCACGATGCATTTTCAGATGTTAAGACATCAATTGCTNTGACAAAATATATTAACGAAGCAGACANNACTAATTGGAATCAGCTTCAAATGACAATGAGTAAAGAAGATGCNATTGAATATATAAATAAAAATAAAGGNTTNTGTTTTATGACNAGNTTTGGNGGAAGAATTAAACTTCAAGCATTNTCGATGGTATGTGANTCNCAATANAATGGTTGGTTTCANACAATNGATTTAGCTCATGATCCNACACCATTACTAGAAGCTAATTCTGANGAATTTAAAAAACTNATTAAAAGGAAAAATAGATACGTTATTACTAATCAGCANCCNATTATTCTNCCAGGTAANATTGCTTCTAATTANGAGCCNTACGATGANATTGGTTCNGATGTNCTNAATGAAAGAGCTAAAATAGTNTTCAAAAATAAAGATTTAGCAGACAAGTTTAAACTTATGGAAATTGANAGNCGTATTGAAAAAGAGGATGAAAAATCTCAAGATAATGTATTTCCTGAAAGTGCAGCAAATGCTTTTCTTGATTTTAAACAATCAACAGAAATAGCTAAATTTCATGAACAGAATGACTGGAATGAAAAATATAAAATTGCTCTTTCAATTAAAGAGCCAAGAGCAAACTTTATTTTAAAAAGACTTATATTTGATGAAAGTCCAAAAACTNTATCAAAAGAAGATTTTAAAATGGTTCACCGAGAGTTACATGAAAGGTTAGTTATTAANCAAGAAAGACCNTTTACAACNATACCNGAAGCAATGTCNCAAACTGATACNGAATTAGTTAAAATGGAAGANAGTNATGATGAANATAAAGNTCAAAAAATGCAAATTTTAAAAGATTACAATGTTTATTTAAATTTTATGGAGAAATATTTTTCTAATAAAAATGCTGAGCCCCTTCCAAGTGGTAAAGAATTGAGCAAAATAATCTTTGGTTAATGTTTGAACTTCAATATTTTATTATTGGTATTGTCCAAGGATTTACTGAATTTTTGCCAATTAGTTCTTCTGGGCATTTAGTTCTTGTATCACAATTAACCAGTTGGCAAGATCAAGGTCTTTTTACTGATGTTGCCGTTCATGTTGGAACATTATTAGCAGTTATAATTTATCTANGATCTCATATAACANCATTAATTAAGAGTTTTTTCTCNTTTCAGCTTNCTCAACAATGATAACTTAATTAAAATTATTATTGCAACAATACCTGCGGTTATAGTTGGATTTTTTATTTTTGATTTTGTTCAATTATATTTTCGAGATATCAAAGTTGTTGCAGTCACAAGTGTTGTTTTTGCTGCTCTATTATTTGTAGCAGATCATTTTAAAATGAAAATATCTTCTTGGAAGGATATGAGTTATGTGCAGGCCTTTATTATAGGTATGTTTCAAGTTTTAGCTTTTATACCTGGGGCAAGTAGAGCAGGTGTTACAATTACTGGAGCGCGTTTTTTAGGATTTGATAGATCATCTGCAGCAATTTTTTCTATGCTTTTATCTATTCCCATTATTTTAGCATCTTTAGTTTTAACAAGTTTAGACTTTATAAGTAGTTCTGAGATTAATATTAATTTATACCAATCTTTATTTGCAGCAATCGTTGCGTGTATTACTGCTCTAGTATCAATTAACATCATGATGCGAATAATACAAAGTTCAACCTTTAATATTTTTATTATTTATAGAGTTTTACTAGGATTTATCTTATTGTATTTTTATGCATAAAATATCTGGGGTTTTTAGCGCNGCACTAACACCTGTAAAAAATGATTTATCAATTAACAAAGATCTCTATCTTCGTCATTGCCAATATTTAATGAGACAAGGTCATGATGGTCTTGCAATATTTGGTACTACTGGAGAAGCAAATAGTTTTTCCGTTCAAGAAAAAAAAGATCATCTAGATTTTTTAGTATCAAATCGTATCGATCCTAAAATTCTTATGCCTGGAACAGGATCTTCATCTTTGAATGAAGCAATTGATATGACTAAACATGCTGCTAGTCACAAAGTAAGAGCTGTTCTTTTACTTCCTCCCTTTTATTATAAGAATGTTACAAATGAAGGTGTCATAAATTATTATCGAAATATTATTGAAAGAGTAGGTGAGAGTGATTTACAATATGTTTTGTATCATATCCCTCAAAATTCTTACGTATCAATTGATTTTAAGATGATTGAAATTTTATTAAAACTTTATCCGAATAACGTCGTGGGATTAAAGGACTCAAGCGGGGACAGTGATAGAATGATGAAAGTTATAAAATATTTTAATGATTTTGCCGTATTTTGTGGTCATGATAGTTTAGCATTAAATATATGTAAGCGAGGAGGGGCAGGAGCAATTACAGCTGGNACTAATGTATGTGGTAAATTACTNAGCTTCATATTAAAAAATCATAAAAATGAGANTAGCATTAAAAATTTTGCCGATTTACAAAATCTACTGCAGCAAATTCGNCAAGTTATTACTTCACATGAACCAATAAGTTTAATGAAAGCATATTTTTCAATTGTTGATAATATTCCTGATTGGAATATTGTTTTACCTCCACTTAAAAAAATTGAAGATCCTGCAAATCAAAAATTAGTATTAATATTAAAAGAATTAATAAAAAAAATTGACCCGCTAATAGCGAATACGTGAGTTAAAATATTTTTTGGCTTGATTAGCAATTAAATTTTGAACAGGTTTTAAGAAGACAGCAAAACCAATACAATCAGTAAAGAAACCAGGAGTAATTAATAGTAATCCTGAAATTAACAAGAAAATACCCCCCTTTATTTCTTCAGTAGGCATTACTCCTTGTGATAAATTTCGTTGTGCATCAAATAATAATTTTATTCCTTGTCTACGAACAAGAAATATTCCCACTAAAGCAGTAGTTAGTATGATTGCGATAGTATTTAAAATTCCAATATTGGAACCAATTGTTATAAAAATGCTTATTTCTATTATTGGAATAATAATAAACGCTAGAAAAATCACTAACGTACTATACCAGTTTTTTCATCCTGAATGTTTTTTTCTATTTTATTCTCAAATTCTCTTAATCTTTTATAGACACTAGCAAGTTCTATAATTGTAGGCCATGCTCTGAATAAATATTGTAGTGAACCTTCTACTCTTCCAAAAGCTCTTATAATTTGTTGCATAACACCAAGTGTCATTACCCCAGCGACAATTGCTGGTGCTAAAAAAATATACGCTGCAAGAACGTTAGCTTGTAGATAAGCTAATCTTCCAATACTAAAATAGAGATAATACAAATAACTCTTAAAGTGAATTTCTCTAACGCCTTGAAAAAGTTCTTCTAANGATTTNGGTCTAATACTTCCATCATCTTCNGCAATAACTANAATTTTTCTATAAGCAGCTTCTTTTTTTTGAAGATCATATTCAATACCAACTANTCTTAGTAACCATGCTAGTACAATCATTAAAATTGTACCACCGACAGCCCATATAAATGCTCCAGACACTAAACCGTACTGCCAATCACCAAACCACAAGATTGGTATACCAACTGATAGAGTCATTAAGAGAGGGAAGAACTCTACTAATACTAGAACAGATTCAATTAAACTGGTTCCAAGACCTTCCATAATTCTACTAAACTTTATGGTATCCTCCTGAACCCTTTGACTTGCACCTTCGATAGTTCTCGCTTGATCATAAACACTATGGTACCACTCAACCATTGCTGTTCTCCATCTAAAAAGAAAATGGGAAGTTAGGAATGAAATTGCTAGTCCTAATGCAATTGAAATAGCAGCAAGTTGAGCAAAACTAAATAAAGCACCCATGTATTCTTGCATAGTTATAGCATTNGGTGTCCCAAGTGCTTTTTGGATCATGTCATAAAATTCACCAAACCATTCNTTTATNTGTACATCNATTTGAACTTGAACCCATATAGAAGTAAGAATGACTACNGAGCCTACATANGCCCANACNTACCATTTTGGTTCAGTNAAAAATTTAAACATTTNNTATATATANNNTNAATTAGATTTTAAAAAAGAAGGTAGNCTATTAATTATTTCTTCTTTTGACGCTTTTTGTTTCTTCTATATTTAGAGCCTCTTTTACGTCTGCCTCTATGTTTTTTTGGATATCCCATAATGTAGATACGGTATACAAAAATAAAAAATTAAGTCAAAGACTAATAATGCCAATCTTTAGCTTCATTAAATAAAAAATCCCTAAAAACTTCAAGTCTTCTATCGTTTTTAAAAGATTCAGAATAAACAAAGTATGTTTGATATGATGGACCTTCTAAGTTTGGTAGAACACGTACAAGCTGAGGTTTGTCTGCAACCATGTAATCAGGTAAAGATGCTAAACCTCCACCTTTTTCAATTGCAAGTGACATCGCGTAAATACTATTTACTCTAAATTTAGGTCGTCTTTTTGTTCCTTCTTTTCCAATTTTTAATATCCAATCAATATTAGAAACAGGAGAAGGTAATCCAGCTCCAAAGCAAATTAAATCATGTTTATCTAAATCATTTACATTTCTTGGTATTCCACTTTTTTGTAAGTAATCTGAAGAACCGTAAATGTGGTTATGAAAATTAACAAATTTTTTAAAAATTAAATTTGCCTGTGTTGGTTTCTTTACTCTAACTGCAACATCAGCAACTCTTGCAGATAAATCAACTTCTTCATCACTCATAATTAAATTTACATCTATCTCTGGATATTGATTAGCAAATTTAGTTATTCTTGGCGTGAGCCATGCTGATCCAAAACCAACAGTTGTGCTTACGGTTAATTTTCCTACTGGTTTAGTTTTTTTATCTAATAATTTTTTTTCAAAATCAGAAATTGAAAAATTAATTTGATTTACAGTATTAAATAAATTTTCACCTTGCTCTGTTAACCTTACACCTTTTTGATGTCTTATAAACAAAGGTGTCTTTAAATCGTATTCAAGATCTTGTATTTGTCTACTAAGCGCAGATTGACTGATATTTAGTTTAGCACTTGCCTTAGAAATACTTCTTGAGATTGCAATTTCGTAAAATGATTTTAATTTATCCCAGTCCATTATCTTAAGGAATTTATAATTTCATTATAGCTATTTTGATTTTGAGATAATAAATAAGATCCTACCGCTAACACATCAGCTCCATTATCTTTACATATTTTTGCATTTTCATTATTTACTCCACCATCAACAGCTATCTCATAGTTATAATTATTATTTTTTCTAATTTCATCTAAATCTTTAATTTTTTGCACTTGATCATGCATAAATTTTTGACCACCAAAACCAGGTGTGACTGTCATAACTATTATTTGTTGCACTTTACTAAATAAATGATCAATATCTGTAATATTTACCTTAGGGTGAATGGCAATTCCTGCTTTAATTTCAGCATCACTTATCATTTTAATAATTTCTTCTGGGTTATCATCAGCCTCAGGATGAAAAGTAATGATATCTGAGCCAGCTTCTACAAATTCATTGATATATTTCTTTACCGGTTTAATCATNAGATGCACATCTAAAATTTTAGAGGTAACCTTTCTTAATGATTTAACTATATTTGGTCCAAAAGTAATATTGGGGACATAGTGGCCATCCATGATGTCTATATGAATATAATCAGCGCCATTCTTGTCTAAAAGTTTAACTTCTTCTTCTAATTTGAGTATATCAGCTGATAATATAGATGGTGAAATTTTTATCATTTAAAAATAGATATATAATATATAAATAAACATTCATAATGAATTCTATTACAGAAAAACCTTGGGGATCATTTGAGATACTAAAGTCGGGTAAAAAATTCCTAGTAAAAAAAATTTTTGTAAAACCAGGAGGAGTTTTATCTCTTCAAAGTCATGAACATAGATCTGAGCATTGGATTGTAGCTGAAGGAGAAGCTGAAGTCACAATTGACAAAAAAGTAATTAATTTAAAAGAAAATGAGAACATTTTTATTCCTAAAGGGGCAATTCATAGAATGGCTAATAGAAAAGATCGTGATTTAGTTATTATAGAAATGTGGTACGGTGATAATCTTGATGAAAATGATATTAAAAGATACGAAGATATTTATGAAAGAATTTAATGCTTATTAATACTCCTATATCGCTTGGCGAACTTGTAGATAAAATTTCTATATTAATTATTAAACAGAAAAATATAACTGATGAAACTAAGCTTGATCATGTCAAAAAAGAATTAGATTTTCTCCAAAAAACATTAATGAATTATGTTCAACAAGAAGAAATAAATACTTATTTAGAAAATTTGATAAATATTAATTCTAAACTTTGGAATATAGAAGANGATATTAGAGANTGNGAAAGAAAAAAATTATTTGATCAAACATTTATTGATCTNGCNAGAAGTGTCTATTTTACCAATGATGAAAGAGCAAAAGTAAAAAATGATATTAATAAAACNTTTGGCTCTGAATTAGTAGANGTNAAATCTTATGAGGAATATTAATTAATAAATTCTNGAAACNCTTTTTGAAACAAGNGATACTAATTTTTCTTTGTAAATNTTNTCTTTAAATATATCAACTGAGTCTANAGCTACATTTGANAANTGATTTGCTCTTGTAAGAGTATCTTCAATACATTGATATTTATTAATTATTTCTAATGCCATTTCAAAATCACCATCATTTTGGTTAAGATCAGATATTGTTCTTTCCCAAAATTTTTTCTCTTTATCATTTGATCTTCCGTATGCTAATATTATTGGAAGAGTAATTTTACCTTCTTTAAAATCATCTCCAGTATTCTTTCCTAATATTTTTTTGTTTGAAGAATAATCAATAGCATCNTCAATTAATTGAAAAGTCATACCAAAGTTTGTTCCAAATGATTTTAATGCATTAACCTCGGCTTCTGTTCCAAGACCACTAATTGATCCAACTTGACATGCTGCACTAAATAAAGAAGCAGTCTTTGCATTTACAACTTCAAAATAAATATTTTCATTTATTTCTAAATTTTTATCATTAACAAGTTCTAAAACTTCTCCTTCAGAAATTACAACACTAGTATCTGCTAATATTTTTAACGTTTCAGTATTTCCATATTTTGTCATTAGTTGAAAAGCTCTACTGAATAAAAAATCACCAACTAATACACTTGTTTTATTTTTCCATTTCTCATTTGCTGTAGGTTTTCCTCTTCTTTGTTTACTNTCATCTATTACATCATCNTGTAATAGTGTTGCTGTATGAATAAATTCTACTGCTGCAGATANACCGATATGATTCATTTTATTTTCAATTTCACTAGTTCCATTTCTTGTCATATGAAAACTTGAAACAGTTAAAAGAGGTCGTAATCTTTTACCACCTGATAAGATNAGGTATTTTCCAACTTCATGAACTAAAGGTACATTACTATCTAATTTATCAAGAATTATGGTGTTTACGGATACTAAATCTTCTTTGCATAGATCTGTNAATTCTCTGATTTCATCTTCAAATGAAAAATCTTTTTTTCTAAGTGGAAGNANATTATCCATATTGTTTAACTATTAGAATATTATGTTAATTCATTAACTTAATTGACGCACTTAAACTCAAATTACCAAAATTACAAACAAATGCTACATAACGCTTTAAGAAAAGATTAACATTTGTTATTAGATATTATGTTTAAAAGGTTATTTTCNAAGAGTACTACAATACCGGTTTTACGTTTATCTGGCATTATATCATCNCAGTCNGGCTTAACAGGCTCTGGTTTANCAATNAATAATTTAGAAAANTTAATTGATAAGTTATTTGCTGATAAAAAATCTCCNGTTGTAGGTTTGNTCATTAATTCACCTGGAGGNTCTCCTACACAATCCTCTTTAATAGCAAAAAGGATNATTGATCTNGCAAAGGAAAAAAACAAAAAAGTTTTAGCATTCGTTGAAGATGTTGCAGCTTCTGGTGGTTATTGGTTAGCATGTGCTGCTGATGAAATATATATTGATCAAAACTCTGTTATTGGATCAATAGGTGTTATTTCACCAGGTTTTGGTTTTGTTGATCTTNTAAAAAAAGTTGGAATTGAAAGAAGAGTGTATACATCTGGAAAAAGTAAAAGTTTTCTTGATCCTTTCAAAGAAGAAAAACAGGAAGACATTGATAGATTAAAAAATATTCAAGAACAAATTCATGATAATTTTATTAATTATGTAAAAGATAGAAGAGGTTCAAANCTNGATCAGAATAAATTAGANGANATCTTTTCTGGTTTATTTTGGGTTGGTAANAAAGCTATCGATTTAGGTTTAGCAGATGGTATTGGTGCAATAAAACCAATTTTAGAAGAGAAGTTTGGAAAAAAAATTAAAATTAAAATAATCAGTCAAAAAAAATCATTTTTACAACGTAGGTTTTCTTCTTCAATATTTAATTCTGATGAAATTTTAAATAAAATTGAAGAACGAATTATGTTTTCTAGGTTTGGTTTGTAATGAAATTTCTAGTTTTAGTTGTAATTTTAGCTTCTATTTTATTATTTTTAAGATTTAAGAAAAAAAAACAAGACAAATTCACTAATAATAAAGTAAATAATGACTCAGTAATCGATTTAGAGAAAGATCCAAGAACGAAAGAATATAAACCAAAAGATTAAGAGTTATATGACTGCANAAACNATGGAAGAGTTAGTTTCTCTTTGNAAAAGAAGAGGTTTTNTATTTCAATCAAATGACATCTATGGTGGCATCAAAGGTTTATATGATTATGGACCAATGGGAGTTGAGTTCAAAAATAATCTTAAACAAGCTTGGTGGAAATCAATGGTATATGAGCGAGATGATACCGAAGGTTTGGATGCCTCAATTTTAAGTTCTCCAGTAGTTCTAAAACATTCAGGCCATGAAGATACTTTTACCGATCCTTTAGTTGATTGTCGNGCATGTAANTCAAGGTGGAGAGCAGATCAATTATTNGAAAATAATAAATGCCCAAATTGTAAATCGGAAGATCTTACTGAGCCAAGACCTTTTAATTTAATGTTTAAAACTGCAATTGGACCAGTAGATGATGGTTCGTCATTCGCATATTTAAGACCAGAAACGTGTCAGCAAATTTTTACTAATTTTAAAAATATATTAGATTCAACTTCTAGAACTGTTCCTTTTGGTATCGCACAAATGGGAAAAGCATTTAGAAATGAAATAACACCTCGTAATTTTATCTTTAGAGTTAGAGAGTTTGAACAAATGGAATTAGAGTTTTTTGTTAAACCAGGTACTGATGATGAATGGCATGAATATTGGATAAATAANAGAATAGAATGGTGGGTTAATCAAGGNATAAAAAAAGAAAATTTAAAAAAAATTGAAGTAGAAAAAAATGAATTAGCTCACTACTCAAAAAGAACTGTTGATATCAATTATGTGTTTCCTCACGGTGAAGAGGAACTAGAAGGGGTAGCCAATAGAACTGACTTTGACTTAGGTTCTCATACTAAAAATCAAAACGATTTTAAAATTACATCAGAAGTTATGAAAAACTCCTCTTCAACTACAAAATTAGCTGTTCAAGATTTAGAAGAAAAAAAATGGTATATTCCTTACGTAATTGAGCCATCAGCTGGTGTTGATAGAGGAGTTCTTGCTTTGTTAAATGAAGCTTATCGTGAAGAAAATGTAGATAAAGATAATAAAAGAATTCTTTTATCTCTAAAACCTCATCTTTCACCTATTAAAGCTGCAGTTATTCCTCTCAAAAAGAATAATGAGGAATTAGTTAATTTATCTAAAGAAATAAAATCTAATCTACAGAAATTGGGATTGGGTAGAGTTGTTTTAGAAAATTCAGGAAACATTGGTAAGAATTATAGAAGACATGATGAAATAGGAACACCAATTTGTTTAACTGTAGATTTTGAAACTCTAGAAGATAAAAGTGTTACTGTTAGGGATAGAGATACTATGAAACAGGAAAGAGTTTCTATCGAAAATTTATCTGAATATTACAAAAAATATTTTAATTAATAAAATTGTATGAAAAAAGTTAGTGATATTCATGCAATAAAAATTATTTTTTTTATAACTGCTTGTTATGTAGGTTTATGGGCTATTAGGATACCTACCATAAAGGATCAACTTCAAACTGATTATGTTGGTGTTGGATATATTATGTTATCATTTGCAATTGGTTCAATTGTTGCAATGATTTTTGCAAATGCTCTTATTCTGAAAACTTCTACAAAATCTATTTTAACATGCACCTTAATTGCCGAAGGTTGTTTGTGGTTGCCAGTACCTTTCATTCAAGAGTTATGGCTTTTTATGGTTTTCTCATTTGTTTTTGGTATGAGTTATGGTGCATTCGAAATAGCATGCAATGTTTATGCATCAAATTTAGAAGTTAGAGAAAAAAAATCAATGATGTCAGGGTTTCATGCATTTTGGAGTCTTGGAGTTTTATTTGGATCTCTAATTACAAGCTTTTTACTAGAGTGGAATTATTCTTTTATTTTTAATATACTTTTGTATGTCATCATTCTTCTTCCTTTGAGTTTGTATTTTGTACTTTGTTTAGAGTCACAAGTTGAAACAAAATCAGAAGACTCCAGTAAAAAAAATATATTTTTTATTTGGCCCTTACTTATTTTTTTATTAGCATTAATTGCAATGGCAAACGCTCTAACGGAAGGAAGTGTTGATGCATGGGGAGCTCTCTATATGAGAGATTTTATTCAAGTTGATGGTTTCTATATCGGCTTAGCAACTCTAAGTTTTAATATTTTTATGGTTATCGGAAGATTTAGTGGTGATTGGGTAAGAGATAAAATCGGAGTTTTTCTTTTGATTTTCTTTTTATTTTTATCGACGATTATAAGTTTAATAATTTTATCTAATTTCAGCAGTATTTATGCAGCTATTATTGGTTTTTCATTATTAGGTATCGGAGCATCCTCAATTGTTCCTATCGCATATAGTTTAGCTGGAAAAATTGAGGGAATTGACAGTGGAGTAGGGATAACAATAATTTCAATTGCAGTTTACGGAACATTTATAGGGGCTCCAGCTTCATTAGGATTTATAGCAAACAACTATGGAATTAATAATATATTTGTTCCAATGCTAATAATTTTTATGATTTTAATAATTCCAGTAAGTTTTTATAGAAAAAAATTTTCAGTTTAAAAAATCAAAAGATAATGAATCATTAATTACTAAATTTTGATNTTTATTTTTTATTTCATTAACAAAATTAATATTTAATGCTGCAAAAATATTTGAATTTGCTTTTGATACAATTGTACCTATTTTTTTATTATCTACTATCAACTCATCTCCCTCTAGCACATCTCCACTTTTTATTTTTAAAGCGTAAAGTTTTTTCTTGAGTAATCCACGGTATTTCATTCTTGCAGTAATTTCTTGACCCACATAGCATCCTTTATCCCAATCAATAGCATTTAAATTATCAAAATTATTTTCTAATAATAAAGATTTATTTTCTAAAATATCAAATGGTGAATAGGGTGTTGTATGATTAATTAAAATTTCATGATATTCTGTTTCATTAATTTCTTTCAATCTCTCTTTTTCAATTAAAATTTTTTTATTCGTTATAAGTTTTTTACCTAAGTTTATATTTCTAGGATCATTTAAATAAACATTATAATCACCTTCATAATCTATATTAAATAATGAATAAGAATTTAGATTATTAATTTCTTTAATTTCTATATCAGAGCGAAGTTTATAAATTTTTAATCGTCCTAATAAATTACTATAAAATTTATCATTAGTTTCAAAAATATAGTTTTCATTTATATTGAATATAAAAAAATCTGCTAAAAATTTACCCTGAGGTGTTAATAGACATGAATAAATAATTGATCCATCGTTACATTTTTCAATGTCATTAGTAATTAAATTTTGAATAAATGATTTACTATCTTTTCCAGAAATCTCAAAAAATCTTGAATTCAGATGATGAAAAAAGTATTTATCTTTCATAATTATCTAAATATATATTGAATATATTAAAAGTGTAATATTTCTGTGAAAATTCTTGTTATTTCGTCAAATCTTATTGGAGATACAATTCTATCAACTGGAGTAATAAATTATTTTAGTAATAAATATCCTGAAACTAAATTTACATTTGTAATTGGTCCATCTGCTAAATCAATTTTCAAAAACTTTAAATCTGTAGAAACCATAATCACTGTTTCAAAAAAAAGATACAATATGCATTGGTTAGATATAATTTCTAATTGTTATGGAAAGAAGTGGGATATAATTATTGATTTTAGAAGTTCGTTGTTATCATATTTTTTAAAACATAAGCAAAAATTTATTTTTAAAAAAAAATCTAATCTAAACCATGTACAGCAATTATCTAATTACTTTAAATTTGATTGTTCAGATTTGTTTATTGAGACAAATACAGAAGAAGAAGAAATAGTTACAAAACATTTGTCCGATGATTTTAAATATTTTGTTATATTTCCAGGTGGAAATTGGAAACCAAAAATTTGGAGTATTAAAAATTATAATTCACTATTAATCAAAATTTTATCTCAAAATAAAAATATTAAATTTATTTTAGTTGGTTCAAAGTCAGAAGAAGAAAATTATTTAAATGNAATAACAAAAAATATTGATAGTAATAAGATAATTAATTTATTTGGNGCATCATTGACTCAAACTGCTGCTTATATGAAGAAATCAAAATTATTTATTGGAAATGATTCAGGATTATCACATATGGCTTCAGCCACAAAATTAAAGTCTATAGTATTATTTGGCCCAACAAATGATGTGATTTACGGTCCATTTATGCAAGATTCACAAGTTATAAGAACAAATGAAAGCTATGACTATTTTAAAAGTATAAATATTGATAAAACAAAGTCCTATATGGACTCTATAAGCGTAGAAAAGATTTATTTTACATTACAAAAAAATAATTATTGTGAATAAAAATATTGAAATAATTCAGCCTGATGATTGGCATGTACATTTTAGAGAAGGCGACATGTTAGAAATGGTTACTAATTTCTCCTCAAGAATAAATAATAGATGTGTGGCAATGCCAAATACAGAAATTCCCATAACAGATACTAATAAAGCCTCTGCTTATAAAAAGCTTTTAAATAAAGCATCTAGTAATAATTTTGAACCACTTATACCTTGTTATTTAAATGAAAATTTAGATTTAGAAGATTTTAGAAAAGGTATGCAAAATAAAGTTTTCTTTGGGTCTAAACTTTATCCCTCAAATGCAACTACAAACTCAAGTCATGGAGTGAGTGACATTTCAAAAATCTTTAAATTTTTAGAGATTTTAGAAGAAGAAAAAAGTCCATTACTAATACACGGTGAAAAAGTAGCTGAAGATATAGATATTTTTGATAGAGAAAAATATTTTATAGATGATGAATTAAGCATTATTAGAAAAAAATTTCCCCTTTTAAAAATCACACTTGAACATGTATCAACTTCATATGGAGTTAATTATGTGAAAGAAAATGAAAATATTGCAGGAACAATTACACCTCACCACATGCTTTTAACAAAAAAAGATGTATTTCATGATGATTCTATTAATCCTCACCATTTTTGTATGCCAGTTGTTAAAAACGAAACAGATTTAATAGAATTAAGAAAAGCTGCATGTCACAATAATTCTAAATTTTTTTTAGGTACTGATTCAGCTCCACATCCAATTCAAGAAAAAAAACCAGATATGTCATCTAAGCCAGGAATATTTTCATCTCCTTGCTCAATAGAATTATATGCAGAAATTTTTGACCAAGAAAATGCAATTGATAAGTTAGAGATATTTTGTTCAATTAATGGTGCAAAACATTATAGTTTTCCAATTAATGATAAAAAAATTAAATTAGAAAAAAAAGAATGGATTATGTCAGAATTATCTAGTTATAATGATATTCAGGTTAAGAATTTTTATGCTAATAAAAAAATTAATTGGAAAGTAGTCCATTAATCTTTATAGAAATATTAATGTCATTAGGAACAAAAATCTATACTTGGCTTAAGGGAAACTTAGTTGGTAGTGATGATTTAGGGAATAAATATTACTCTAGCTCCAAAGATTTTAAAGATTTAAAAGCAAAAAGATGGGTAATTTTTAATGGTGAAATAGANGCATCAAATATACCGCCGCACTGGCATGCTTGGCTTCACAAATCTATTGATAATCCTCCAATTGACTATTCACATAAATACAAATGGCAAAAAAATCATAAACCAAATATGACTGGTACTAGTGATGCATATTTCCCATCATCTCATCCTCTTTCAAAAAATTATGACCCAGAAAAAAAAGAAGAAGAATATAAATCTTGGACTCCTAATTAGAGTAACATTTTTTTTTCTCCTACCNNTAACTGTTTCTGCTGAGACTATTGAAAAAAAGTATGCCTCTTTTAAGTTATTAAACAAGACTACTAATAAAGTTTCTACTAAGGATATTTTGGTAAGTTCGAAAATATCATGGGAAACTTTAAATATTGAAGTTTTGTATTGCGGTAGTACTCCCCCAACTGAAATTCCTGAAGATTATGTTTTGATAGATGTATACGATACTATCAATAATGAAAATATTAATATTTATAAAGGCTGGATGATTTCTTCTTCCCCCGATGTTACTCCGTTAGAAAATCCTATTTATGATCTTTGGTTAGTTGATTGTAGTAACGATAAGACTTCTTGAAAATTATTAACTTCCTTAAAAAAACTTTCAATCTCTAAACTTTCTTTTAGTTTATTTTCATAAATTTCAGTTTCTATCTCATACGCTCCAAACTGAACTAAATGAGGATTGAAAAACTGTGAATCTAAAATGGAAAAATTATTTTTTTTCAATATTGCCAATAAATAAAGTAGACAAAACTTACTTGTATTGGTCTTTAAACTAAACATGCTTTCACCAAAAAAACATGATCCTATATGTAAACCGTATAAACCACCAATTAGATTATCATCTTCATAACATTCTACACTGTGACATTTACCTATTTTATGTAATTCAATATATGTATCTAAAATAATTTCATTAATCCAAGTATCTTGATCTTTTCTTTTAATTTCTTTGCATAACTCTATAACTTTTGCAAAATTTTGATCAATTTTAAAACTATATTTTGTTTTTTTAAACTCACTAAAAAGTTTNTTTGGATAATGAAAATTTGAAATTGGAATGATAAATCTTAATTTGGGTTTATAAAATTTTATTTCTTCAGAATACTTACTATCAGCCATNGGAAAGTAAGCTTTTTTATAAAATTCTATTAAGCTGTTTAAATCAATTATTTTACTCAATTAAATTTGACATAAAATTAATGTTGTAACTTCCTCTTTTAAACTCATCAGTTTGAATAATTTTTTGATGTAGTTGAATATTAGTATTTATTCCCATAATTACATATTCTTCTAGTGCTCTATTCATTTTTTTTAGAGCNTCTGATCTTGTTGCACCGTAGGTAATTAGCTTACCAATCATACTATCATAGTGGGATGGAATTGAGTATCCATCGTAAACAGCTGAGTCTACTCGAATACCTAGTCCTCCAGGTTGATGATATTGTGTTATCTTACCAGGTGATGGTATAAAACTCTCTGGATGTTCGGCATTAATTCGACATTCAATTGAACTACCTTTAAGTTTTATATCTTCTTGTTTTATTGTAAGTTTTTCACCATTAGCAACGAGAATTTGCTCCTTAACAAGATCTATTCCAGTAACCATTTCTGTGACTGGGTGTTCAACTTGTAATCTTGTATTCATTTCCATAAAATAAAATTCATTATTTTCATATAAAAATTCTAATGTTCCAACTCCTTCATATCCNATTTCTTTCATAGATTTTCTACAAAGTTCAGAAATTTTTTCTCTATTTTCATTTGTTAGAACTGAACTTGGACTTTCTTCAATAAGTTTTTGATGCTTCCTTTGAATTGAGCAATCTCTTTCTCCAAGAGTAACAACATTTCCAAATGAATCACAAAGAACTTGAATTTCAATATGTTTNGGAGATGTTAAAAATTTTTCTAAATAAACATTTTCATCATTAAATGATTTTTTTGCTTCAATTTTTGCTTCATTTATAGCTTTATTTAAATCATCTTCTTCTGTGACAATTCTCATTCCTTTTCCACCACCACCACTCGCTGCTTTTACTATAATTGGGTATTTTACTTTTTTTATAAAATCTTCAATTTTATTTTTATCGCTTAAGTCATTTATACCTTTTACTGTTGGCACCCCAGTTTCATCCATTATTTTTTTTGCATCAATTTTGTTACCCATCATTTTGATATGTTCTGATTTTGGCCCAATAAATTTAATATTGTGTTCTTCAATAATTTCGGCAAACCTTTGATTTTCACTTAAAAAACCATATCCAGGATGAATTGCATCTACATCAGTTAATGTTGCAGCAGTTATAATTGCAGGTATGTTTAAATAACTAGATTGTGCAGAGGCTGGTCCGACACAAATACTTTCATCTGCCATTCTTACATGCATTGCATTTTCATCAACATCAGAGTGAATGGCTACAGTTTTTATTCCTAATTCTCTGCAGGCTCTAAGAACACGTAAAGCAATTTCGCCTCTATTAGCAATCAGTATTTTTTTGAACATTATTCAAAAATTATAAGAGTATCACCATATTCAACGGGCTGGCTATTCAACGTAACTATTTTTTTGATAATACCAGATCTAGGAGCTTTGATTTCATTAAAAGTTTTCATTGCTTCAATTAACAATAAAGTATCACCNGCTTTAACATGTTGACCAACTTTAACATAAGGTTGCGAATTTGGATCAGCAGAAAGATAAGCAACTCCTACCATTGGAGATTTAACAATATTATCTTCATTTACAACNTNATTTGTATTTTCAACCTCTTTAACTTCAGTATTTTTTTCTATTTTTTGAACAGAAACATTGTTTTCAACGAAGTCATTTGAGGTAATCTCAATTTCATAATCATTTTTTTTTATTTTTATTTTAGCAACACTATTAATTTTTGATTCTTTAACGATTAACTTAATATTCTCTAAATCTGTTTTATCTATTTTAGTCATACTTATTTATAAATTAATTTGCATATTGCTTCAATTCCTAGAAGATAACTATTTCCACCAAATCCACATATTAAACCATGCACTCCTTCGGAAGTAATACTTTTTTTTCTATACTCTTCTCTTGNATAAATATTTGAAAGATGAATTTCTATCTTGGGCTTATTTATTGCTCTTAANGAATCTAGAATGGCTATTGATGAATGAGTAAATGCTGCTGGATTAATAATTAGACCATCAAATTTATCATTTACTTCATGAATTTTATCAATTATTTCCCCTTCATTATTAGATTGGAAAAAAATAATTTCTAATTTCTTNTCTATACCTTTTTTTTCACAATCAGATTTAATCTTATCTAAACTGTCTTTACCATAAATATCATCTTCTCTATTACCTAATAGATTTAGGTTAGGGCCATTAATAATTAATATTTTTTTCATTCTATTTAAAATGCTTACTTAATTTTAAACCTTGATTTTGATAATTTGATTTAATATCTTTTCCGTATACAATATTACTATTTTTGTTCAACTTTTCATATTTAATTCTAGCTATAGTTTGACCATCTTCTAATAAAAAAGGNACTTCATTTGTTTTTACTTCCAAAACNGCATATGATCCTCTACCTANACCAAAACCAGGATCAAAAAAACCTGCATAATGTGCTCTGAAGTCTCCAATCCCTGTATCGTATGGTATCATTTCTCCAGCTAAATTTGATGGTATTACTACCTTCTCTTTTGATCTTAAAATATAAAACTTGTTTTTTTCAATTACTAATTTTTTATTGTTTTTTCTAATTACATTCCAAAAATCATTTATTTTATGAGATTTAATTTTAGAGAAATTTAGAACTGGAGTATGTTTTTTGGCTACGTAAGCNACTATATTTGATNCAGCTAGATCAACTGATAACTTTAATCCGTTATCAATTTTAACATTGTCTCTAGTTTGATTTGANATTTTTNGTTTTTTATTCAGGTTAATTAGTTGTTTATCAGTCAAATAATTATGATTTTTATTTACAAGTCTCAATTGATTTAAAGAATTATTTTTTTTAAAAGATACATCAAATGATCTTGATGTTATTTCNAAAAATATCTCACCTTTATAATTTTTAGGAATTTTTTCGTATTCTTCTGCATAATCAACAAGTGTTCTNCAAAAAATATCTAATCTNCCAGTNCTACTTTTAGGGTTGCAGTGACCAAATATATTATTTTTTAAATTAAGACTTTCATTAAGTTTAACAATGTAAGTCTTGTTTTTTCTAAATATAAATTCTTTACTTAGATTTATTTTTTTAATAGCTAAATCTTTTAATTTATCTCTAACTTTTGAATTATANGATAAGAAACTATTCTTAATTTCATAGCATTCTTCACTTAATGATAAATCNATACTTGATGGTTGTATTTGATTATTTGNAATATTTTCAGTNATTATAAAATTTTTATTAATTAAATTNATATAATCTTGATATACTAGAGATCCACNCATTAANTTACATTCTCAATTATATTAACNAGTTTTAATAAATCACTATCNTTAGTACTTTTAAAATTTTTTATTTCAATATCAAAAACTTCCTTTTCAATATCATTAATTGATAAAATAAAGTTAAAGAACTCTAACCATTCATTTTTTTTTAATTTTTGTGCTAGATCAAAATATTTTAATAGAACATTTTTATTATTATAAAATTTATATAAAAGATCTTTATTATTTTGAAAAATTATTTCTGTATCACTATTAGATAAATTTTTTATTTCTATATTTTCAAATATTCTAATTTGAGCATAATAATTTAAAGGATATTTTTCTAAATTTTTTTTATAAAATTTTTTAGCTTCTTTAGTATATCCATAAGAGAATAATATATCTGCTTTAGTTTCTAGTANAAAATTATTATTATTNTTTTTAATTATTTCATTTAAATTCTGTAGGGACATTTTTAGATTTCCACTTCTAGCTAATTTAATTGATTCTGCATAAGCTTTAAAAGGTTCATTTAATTTACCTAAAACTTCCTCATTATCACTATAACCTACAAATTTTGCTTTTATGTAGTTAAATCTTTTATTATAATTTTCAT
>FUFK010039303.1_pt1 | contig 29857 bp, 21 predicted proteins | sample 1021851 | NCBI WGS metagenome assembly FUFK01 (sample SAMEA51879418, study PRJEB19060) | metagenome | reverse complement strand
TCTTGAGATAATAAATTTACAGATTGTAAATTCTGNATGTTGTTAGATTGNTCGGCTAGCTCNTTTGAAGATTCTTCGACNGACATNTCATTATTTTGTACTTTGATTGTTCCATANACNCTNTTGCTGATCTCAGCTGCAANAACNGGATTTTCTAATAAATANAATTTNGCTTTGTCTTTTCCNTAGGCAATTTTTTCGTTTTCATANAAGTACCAATTCCCNTTTTTTTTNATAACTTTTTTCTTAACAGCAAGCTCAAGCAAATCTCCACCATANATTACTTCTTTTTCGTCATCTCCTATTTCATTAAAACCTAAAGANAAATTNCTATTTCTTGAGAATCTGGAAGAAAAGCCNGGTCTTTTTTCTTGTTGCGGTGAATCGGATTCATAAACAATATCACTATCTTTNACNTCTGTAATAACATTNGGATCATTTTGNCTATTTCTTCTNACACGCAAAACAGCTAANACNGCNACGATATTTATGATAATTATTAAAAGATATACAAAAAAATACTGCATTAAAATCTNTANCCTCTACTTAGGATAAAACCACCNGCCATCATAAGTAAAGAACCTAAGATAATTATTAATCTACCTACATTTGAACCTGTTTTAGCAAATTCTTCTAAACCATTATTACAACTTGGGTCACCTGGGCATAATGGAGGTGGTGATATATCTGATGCATCTTCGTCGTAAACCCATTCAACAAAGTCATCACCTGGTAGGAAGAATATATCATCTCCGTTGTCTCCCATTNCTTTATCNTCACCAGNTCCATCAATAANATTTTCAACNTCAATACCNTCGACTGGGTTTTGTTCATCNGTTGGACTAATTCCATTNTCTATGCAGTCAGAGGTCTTGTTTTTAACCATTGATTGTGTCTTGTCATTCTTCACATTTGTAACTTCAAACTCAACTGTAAAGAACTTATCTTCGCTGATTTCAAAACTAGAGAATTGAATTGACTCTCCTGCTGGGATAGTTTCTTGTTTTTCAAATACTGTAAATTTATCAACCCATACTCTTTGTATAACATCAGCATCAACATTTGATCTTGTATTATCTACAGTGATACCGAANANNGCACCACCATCTTCACTACAAACTCTGTTAGTAGAGATTAATGGTTCAAAAATATATTTAGTCTCAATTATTGTCGGAGGAGGAGTTGTACAATTAAGTGTAAGTANAGTCGATGTTGTCCAGTTACTATCGACTGCAATTGTAGAAGCGTCACTTTCTCTATCAATTATTCTCCACTGGATATTTTCTCCCTCTTCAACTTCAAGAGTCTTTGTTGTGTTGCCACCCGGAGGGATGATTAATGTTCCATAACTAACAAACAAACCATTGCTTTTTTTGTATTCAAGTAAATATGATTTCTGTGAGCTTGAAGCATTAGTTACTTTGATATATGACAGAGCTTTGTCATTCTCACAAATTCCCAGCTCATGAATCATCTGTTCACCTGTTGCAATATCACAATTAACTGGTGCTGTATCAATTNGANNTTTGTAATCATTATCAGTTAAATTAGTAGGCTTATATCTCCATCTGATTTGCGTGCCTTCTGTAACATTTATTAAATCACTAAGGTGTGTTGTTTTAGCTGGAATTAATACATTCTTTTCGTTAAGCCAACTGTTGCCGTCAAATGAGTAAGAGTATGTAACAGTTAGGTTTGTTTCTGTTGGGTTAGTGATTTTTACTTGGCCAAATGGTTGGTCTTCGCTACAAATAAATGTGTTTATAGCAGTTAATTTGTCTTCAATCTCGCAATTAGTAACCTTGTAAACCAATCCACTATTACTCCAATTTGTTGTTCCAAATGGAGCATATTGAAATTCAACATATGGATCAACTAATGTATAGTCAACATTTGTAGAATTTCCTGCAGAGATTGCAGTTGTAGTTAAAGTCTTCCAGTTATCAGTTTGTAAATATCTGTATTGTACAGTAACACTTCCATCTACTGATGATGTATTATTCAATGTCAAAGTAACTTTTGTGTTATTCACTTGATTATTGTTTAAAGTTGATGCATCAGCACAAGCAGTCTGTGTCTGCAGACTAAATACTGGTGTACACTGATTAGTCTTTGCAAGTGATGGAACAAGAGAGTCATTGCTAAAATCAGTGTCCGTTGAAGCGACATACTGCCATCTTATAGTCTCTCCCTGCTGGATTGGCCATTTAAATTCGGTACTCTGTCCACCTGGAATAGGAGTTGAAGGGAATTTTGTATCCCAGTTACCATTATTAATTTGAATCTGAACTTGGTAATACTGGGTTGTCGAACCATTATTTGTAATTGTTAATTTAGAGTATTGTTCTCCATCAATACAAGATTCTAGAGTATGTACGTGCGATGAAGATATGAAACATTGCGCTAAATATCCTGGATGAGTATCGTTTGTCCAATTCCCACCAAAATCATTGGATCCAAGTGATACTCTAAATCTCCAATCAACATAGCCTCCACTTATTAATGAAGGTGAATTAAATCCTTTTGAAGCCCCTGCAGCAATACTTTCAATACTTAATGTTGTATATGATGACCAGATATTATTTGTTTGTGGTGATTTTGTTCTATACTGCACCTCCACATATACAGTATTGTTTGTTGAAGATGGGTTATTAATAGTAAGTGTTCCAACTCTCTGACCATCAGTACATGAATCAAATGCATGTGAGTAAGTAATTTGAGTAGTAACTAATGAATCACAATCAATTGCGGGTATATCTTCAGTTAATATTTCATTTGCGCTAGCAACACCAGCAGATGAAGACGCATATTTATACTTCCACTTCACTACAGATCCGTTTGTAATATTACTTTGCGTAAATACCTTTGGTGATGTCGTTATAACTCTTTGATTTGTTGCATGCTCAATCCAATTCGATCCACCATCATAACTAATCCATACGTCAGCGTACGCATCTACAAAACCAGAATTATTCAACGTCAATGTTGATGATGCTTTTCTATCAACACATTCACCAATCACAACGGTATGACTGAATCCTGATACACCACAATCAACTTCCAGTGGGCCATTAGGCGTTCCAGAAGTAAATGATCTATTAGCAAATGCATCTGTGCTTAGAGAATCTTTGAATCTCCATTGAATTGTTGATCCTGAACCAACTTCAACAGAGATAGACTGTTCATTACTATTTGTATGTAAGGCTGTATAATAATTTGCTGTCTGACCTGCTTTAGGATTTGTCCATTCTCCGCCGTCTATTGAATATTCAACTAAGAAATACACAGGAGCATTGGTACTTGGTTTATTTAGATAATAAAATACAGAATCTCTTTTACCGCTTTGACAAGCATCTAATGCAACTCTCCACTCAATATCACCAGAACAGTTAACAGGCCCTTTTGTATCACCAACAATGTATTCAAGCCCTGCAAAAGCTGAAGTGGTATTAGTATTCGAAATCTTATACCTAACAGTAAAGTACTCACCCTCTGATAAGTATTTAGTTTGGGTATTGGTATTAGATGCGATCAATCCAAAATTATTTGTTAATGAAACCCAGTTAGATGGACTTTGCTCAAGTGAATATTCAATCAAATAAAACTTATCTGATGAACTATTGTTTACTGTTGTAACTGTTGCAGTTTTTGTTCCATCAGAGTTACATTCTGTTGGTATGCTTACCGAGACGTCATCTCCTGATATACATGTAATAGTCATTATGCTTGATTCTGTAAAATCAGTGGAGTAAGTTACATTATCCTTTGATGTCTTGTATCTCCATCGGATTGTGTTGCCATTTGAAAGATTTGTTTTCTCAATTGTTGCTTGACTATTTGGTCCAACAATAATCGTTCCAGCTGATGTGTATGAACCGCTGTTTACACTCACTTCAACTTGGAAGTAAACATCTGTCGTTGCAGCAGCACCATTCTTAGCATAAAAGTATGCGTCTTTATTTCCTTCTCTACAGGAACCTTGTGCAATCTCAAAGCCTGGGTCGACAATGCTACAATTAACCGTCGCACTCTGTATAGGTGACTTTGGAGTCGCTGTTGCAATAAGATTGAGATCGTTAGATACAGAATATCTCCACTCAATATATTTTCCTGATGGTACAGATTTTGTAAATGCCGTAGATGTCGTATTTGCATTTAGTAAGAAGTCATCATCGACAGTTGTATAAACACTCTCGCCCTGAATTTTATATTGAATTTTGTAATAAAGATTTGTGGCAGTGTTGTTCTGTATAACATAGTTTGAAAGTGCCTCGCCATTTGTATCGCACTCACCTATTGCTACTGTCTCAATAGTGTCAAATGTACAATCTGAGACTGCACTTTCTGTTAACTCAGTATATACCGCACCTGATAGAGGAGCCACTTGCGTATGTACGTAATACTTATATCTAATTGTTTGACCACTAGGTACAGAGATTGTTTTATTTTCTGTAATTCCAGGCTGTACTTCTTCGATTATAGTATTCCAGTTAGAACCTCCGTCTACAGTGTATTCAACATGAAACCAAACATTTGAATTAGATGTAGCGAGTGCTCGTAATGTTAATGTTGATATCTGCGCTCCATTAACACAGTTACCTAAATCATCTGTTTCTGCGACACCAAGTGCAATAGGACAATCGACAAGATCTGATTGAACTATTGATGCTACTGTTGCATAAGCAGCTGAGTAGTTATTACTGATATTGGTAGCAGTAACTCTCCAATAAATTCTTTTGTTGTGTGGAACATCTACTGGAAGCTCTTGGAAACCAGATGGTGCAACCTCTACATTACCCTCTACAACTGTGAAGTTGACATTATCAAAAGATCTCTCAACTTTGAAATATAAAGTAGCAAATGTTTCATTATTTGTAAGCCTTACAGTTGATGCTTTTACACCTACATTACATGTACCAAGTGTCTGAGTAACTGTAAAGTCTTTTACACAGTTAACAAATGATGCAGTCTGGTCGTATGTCCAGTTACCGGCAAAAGTATCGGTGTATGACCACTCATATCTCCAAATTATTTTCTGTCCCTCTGAAACATTTATAGTGTCACCTGTAACATAGGCTGCACCGTTTGCAGGCAAAAGATCTCCCATTAATGTTGTATTGACCCACGTTCCAGCAGATAAATCTTCACTAGTAGTTGTATTAATGATTTTGTATTGTACATTTACATACGCCGCTGAAGTTGATGATGTAGTGTTAACAACAGTCATATTTGGTTGTTGCACATTGTTTGTTGTACATACAGGAGTATTAGGTGTAAATGAAACTGTGTTAAATGGACAATTTACAGTAAGTGTGTCTGAGTATTTTAATTCTGCAGTATTTAGTGTTGATGTGCTTTTACTAATTCTATATCTAACTTGAATAGTTGCTGAGTGAGGAACAGTAATATCTAACTGTAACTGAGCATCATTACCGCCCGTCACAGTTTCCTGTGCCCTATACACTATCCAATCACTGTCAGTACTTCTCTTATACTCAATCTTAAAATATGTTGTATCTGTTGAATTCACGTCCAAAGTTACTGTTGGTGTAGCAGAACCATTTCCACAGGAACCTAAAGTAAGATCTACAACACCACCGGAACAACCACAGTCAACAGTCTCACTTGCATCGACAGTTTCCCAGTCTTGACCAACAAAGTCACCACCATTAGTAGTATCTTTTATTCTCCATGTAATTGTTTTTCCGTCTGGTACGAATACTGTCTGCGATGAGTCTGAGGCCCCCGCCGCAACCGATATGTCGTAGGCCGACTCAATATTTGGATTAGAGTACTGCCATGTTAGACCACCATCCAATGAATACATAACCTTGTAATACGTTGTATAGTTTTCATTATTAGTAATAGTTAATGTTGAGTTTGCACCACTATCACTACACACACACTCAGTTACAGTTTGTGAGTATGTGGAATCAGGATCGCAGTCCACAGAGATATTAGTGGTATTTTCATAAACAATTGTACTGAAGTTTGTTGAAAGAGTACCGTCATTAGGATTCTGAGTACTCGTCGGCATTCTTGTATAAAGACCATTCTTATTTGTCGACCCTATACGGTCAAAATAACTATCAATCTTACTGAAATCTCTAATGTAACCCCATTGAACCTGTATTACTGTTGTGTTAGGTAACGTAGCAGATGTAGGAAGCTCAAACGTTGTGGAGTTATTCAGGTTAACTTTTGTATGATTCGAATACGTCGATCCACCGTTGGTCGAGTACCTGTAAATTAATGTTGCTGCTTCATAAGGATCAGTATGAGAGATAGTAGTATCAGTAAATGTAAACTGGACTTTTCCTCTATTCTCCTGACATTGTTGTTGAGTAGACACTAACGTAACAGGTTCAATATCATTAGATTCACAACCTAGGTTTGCTGCAACATCTATGGTTGTCCATGACAAGTTGTTTAAGGCCATATGATCATGAGACGCTGAACTTGAGTTGTAATATCGATATCGAATTTTATAGGCATGTGAGGAGTCAACAAAATGAAATGCTGTCCAGTTAGCATCAGAAGAGGTATAGGTACCAAGGTTTATATAACCAGAGTGGCTTGGGTATGAAGAACTGTAATATTCTCTGCTGTAATAATTGCCACCATAACCTGAGTAATTGGTTTCATTACTTCCATATCCATGATGTATCCATGGTCCAAATGGATTCCATGTATTGCCATCATGGGATATCTGAATATCAAAATGTACGTAATTCCAAGAGTTATTGGTACTATTTGTTTTTTGTAATTTTAGTTTCAATAAATCTGGGCCAAGTGAGGCACATCCATCATACGAAGTTGTTATTGTAAAGTAATTATCTAAACTACATGAGACAGTGTATGGTCCTTTTGAAGTGTATGTAGAGTATGAAGAAGTTGGAGTAAGCTCTGTTCTAAATTCAAATGTTACTGACTCTCCATGTTGAAAATCTACAGGTATTGTTACGTAAGCATCAGTGGATGCATTGACAGTAACGCTACCTGTGTGTGGCCAAGAAGATCCTCCATCTTCTGAAGCTCTGTACTGAAGCTGTATTGAAGTAGTTTCATCATTATCAATTTTGACCTTAAATCGCTGATTTCCTTCATAACATGTTGCATCTGTATAAACCTGTAATACATCACCAATTGTTGCATTTACGTCACAGTCAACAAGAATTGTATTATTCACTGTTGTGAATGTACCTGAAGTAACTGGTGCAGTTGGAGAATGTCTGTATTTCAAAGCAATAGTCTGACCCTGTGTCATTGTTGGAGTAAATGTAAATGTAACTGTTTCACCTGGTAATACAGATTTGTATACATCCGTACCAAATGCATCAAGCCAGTTGTCGCCTTGACCTACTATTGAGTAATCTACATCATAATGTGCCATTAAATAACCAGTATTAGTAATTGTTACTACAGGTTTGTTACCTCCAGAGACACAGTCTCCTAATGCAAAAACTAACTGTGCACCAGTACTTGGACAGTTAACTGTTAGAACTGGTGTGGTATATGCAGTCGCATTCGTAAAGTCTCCAGTATCTGGTGAGAGATGTAGTTTATATTGAATGGTTTGTCCGTGATTGAGCTGTGAAGTTTCTTGAAGTAGCGAATTAGCATTTAATTGATAGTTTGTGTAAACCGTTGTCCAGTTTTCAGCTCCATCAACTTTCTTTTCTAACTTCAGATAATAAACAGCCGAACCTGAATCTGTTTTAATACTAAAAATGGTGTCTGCAAAACCAGTATTAACATTATTTGAACAAGTGCCTTGTGTTAAAAGATTGGAAACTACTGTACCATTAACGGTCACATCAGTATTCCCACTTCCCTCGACAAAATCTGTTAGATCGACATCACAATCTGCAGTTCTGTCTGTTGTTGATTTGTTCTGTGAACCAAGCTCTATGTAACTAGCATTAGCTAAATCTGATTGAGAAAATGCCTTTTTATATCTTAATAAGACAACAGATCCATCAGCAACCCTTGTTCCAATCGTGAAATAATCATAGTTATAGCTGTTCATCTCTATGTATGTACCGGTAGTTGTGGTTGCAGTCCATCCATTATTTTGAGGCTGTGATGTTGGGATGCCGAAATAACCTGGGTTGTTCAAATTATTACTGCCTGCGTGTCTCCTGTAAAATATATTTGCAGTTGACCAGTTTGAACCATCATCAACCGAGTACTCAAAAATCCACCACATTTTGTTATAGTCTTCGTATCCGTAGTCTGTTGTATAAAACTCATTGGTAACCCACATATTGTCGTTTATGCAGGCATCTGCTTTTGTATTTTCAGCAAATTGATACTGGTAAAAAGTATTTGTAGTTGGTTTATTTTCACCGTATAGACAGTCAATTTGATAGTTACCAGTACTAATGTCATTACCACTTCTAGCTTGGCTTACGTAAACAAAAGGGAAAGAACTTGCGGACCAGCTAACGGCTTCTACATATGAAACTTGATATCTCCAATGTGCATAATAATTAGTGCCCACTCCTGCTGGATAAGTTGCTTGAAAGCCTGGTCTTGAATTTGCATCATACGTATACGTTGTATTTGCAGGAATTGCATATACAATTGGCGCTGGTGAATTGTCGTATGAGTTTGTGCTGCTATAGCTTGTACTTGTATTTACAGTTTCTGATGGTTGTATACGCACATAGATTGTTACAGATTCGTTATTTTGAATTGTAAGTGTTGAAGTTTTTCCTGTGTCAGAACAGGCACTCATTGCATACACTCCAGTAGTTGAAGGATTACAATTTGTTTGTACTTCTGAAGTGTAATTAAAGTTATGTAATGTTGTATTGGTCCAATCTGGATTTTGTGTAAAAGAGCCCTGAACTTTCCAGTAAATATAACTGGAGACACCATATGTATATGTCTTTGTTGTTGTGTGTGAGTAGGTAGTATTTGCAGCAATGGAGAATAACTGGATATCATCATCTTCATAATTAGATGAGTTTGTTTCATTATTGCTTGCACCAACTTTTGAAGGTACCGCTCTAAAGTAAATTGTCTGAGATTCGTTATTAGTAATTGTAAGTGTTGAAGTTTGACCAGATGCTGAACATGAGGTTACTGTTTGTGAAACACTAAAATCAGCCTGACAATTTATTGCCTGGGTGTAGATACCCCATGCTGCTGTACTATCAGGATTTGTTTCATCGATTCTAAATCTAAAATACGCAGTTGATCCCGAGGATAATGTAGATGGAGAGTCATACGTTAACGTTACTCCATCGTTAAATTCTGCCCCTTCAGCCAGAGTTGACCACGTTGAACCATTTGTTGAGTAATCAACATCAATAAAACCATTAAAGCTATCGTTTACTGCATCTCTTTGTTTAATAGTAAATCTTGCAATAGCGCTTCCCTGAGCATCACAAACCTGTGATATTGTTTTTGCAGTTGGGGTGTAATTGCTACTTGAGTTATTAGAGGAACCACCACTACCTACATAGAAACAGTCAACCTCTGAGTCAGTGAGCGTCAGATAAGAATCCCCAGATTTAACAGAAGATCCATAACTTGAGTTAGATGTATAGGATCCGTTAACGCCGTTTGTTAAGAGATTATAAGTATTATAACTATTGGAATAAATCCATCTTATATCTGGTGTAACACCATGCCAAATTTGAAAACTAAATGTAGTTGATGAATTAGCTGAAATCGATCTATAAGTATCAATCCAACCAAAGGTTCCACTCTGACCACCAGAATTTGTATTTCCACGAATGTGAACATAAGCATTTTGGTTACCTGTATTTTGCACTGTCATTGTGTAGGTCTTATATGGTTGATTATTTGCACATGAAGGTGAATTTAGACTTGCAGTCATGCTGTACACAGGGCAGTTAACAGTTATATAAGACGACTCTGTCCAGTTCGTACCAGAAGGATTACTAGCACCAACAATGTATCTAAAAGTAACAACAGAGTTGTGTGCTACTGCTGACGTTATCTCGTAAGTCTCTGGAGTACCAACTGCAACTTGTTCACCATCTTTTAATGCCTGCCAGGCACTACTTCCTACCTTGTACTCAACATCAAAAAATACTGTCGTGTTACCAGTTGCTGTAAGAGTAATTGTAGGCTTTGCTGTACCATCACCTAAGCATGTTCCATTTGCAGTAGCAACAGAACCAGTTGCTAACGTATAGTTTCCACATCCACTAACAGTTAATTGTTGACCTACGTTGTAGTATGTGCCTGAACTTGGATTGGATGAGCTGTAGCGCATACGGAATTGTATTGTTCGGCCGTCATATTCCTGATTTGCCGAAAGCGTTATGTCATTGCCAGGAGTCACCGACTGCCCGTCAACAAGATTTGTAAACGAACCTCCATCTACGCTGACATCTACATCAAAGTATTGTGTGCTTGTTTTGTTGTTTGTGATTTTAAGTTGTGGTGTAGCGAAACCATCGGAACATGCTGTAAGAGTGGCTTTAAATGTTGGAGAAAATGGATCATATGCATTAGGTCCACAAGAAGCACCATCAGAGTTGTTTGTTAAGAAAGAGCTTCCTTTTTGGGTGACGCTATAGTTATTTGTTCCATTTCTTACAATCTCAAAACGCATACCATTAGTGTCGTCTACGATAAATCGAATCTCACCTTGGGGTGTTTTATAAGAAAATGCTGAAAGTACAGTACTAGCTCCAGAAAACGCACTTGTTTGTGGGTCAATTGAAGATGAGTTTGATGGATTATCGATATCAAATCTGTGTATTTTGTTGTTAATTGCATCATAGGTAACTAGCTCATATCCGTCCCANTCACCTACNTAGGCATAGTCAGCAGCATTAATCGGGCTAACAAACCCTGGGTCTGGAAAGGTAGTTGTTGTACCGTTTGCTACGTTATAGATCATGTTTGAGTTTGGTCGTGCTATATCTGATCCATTTCCATCAGAGTCAGTATCAAATGCACCCTGAGAGAAATAAATTCTATCTATGCCATCTTTAGAGACATACTCACCAGATGAGAAACCATAGTGACCACCGCCACCTGGTAGCTGATAGAAATCTAACTGACCAATAGTTCCATATGATCCCATATTTTTTAAGTGTGTGAGTGAACCATCAGTATTAATTTGGAAAAGATCAGTACCGTTTGCTGAAGATGTGATTGTTACATACATCTTTCCATCAGGTGACATGGCTAAACCATTAATACCTTTTACACCAGTTATGCTTGTTCCGCCTACCGTTAAACCAGATAAACTGACTTGGGTCTCATCTAAGTTAACTGTTGATGTTGATGTGGCAACATATTGAGAGATTGTAAAAAAGTTGTCTGTAAACTCCCAATCAAGTTTATAGAAATACGCTCTCTCTGCAGCGTCGTTACATTCCCATGTCGTATTTGCATATGCTTCTTCTTGAGGTGTGGCCCAAGAAGAGATAAATACTAATGCAAATAAAAGGACATGAAGTGTTGTTGTTGTGATTTTTTTATAGTTGATGGCGTGAAAGAACGTCTTAACCTTAAGACAAAACAAAATAAAATTATATTTATTCATCACACACATCAACTTTTAATTAGATTTGGTTCTAATCAACTTAAGTTAAGTTTAACTGGAATTGATTTAAAGTAAATATTTTTTTTAAAAAATTAGTACTGTTTTAGTATGTTTTCTACTAAATTTTCGGAGGTTTTAAGGAAAAACTCCTCTGAATATCTATTAAACAGTTCATGATCGCCAATATTTAGNGCATATTCAAACATCGCTCCCCTAAATGCGGTAGCCATATTTACAGCAATTTCATCAGCTCTTTCCTGATATTGATCAGAATTACTCAATAAAGCTGTAATTGCCTGAACTGGATCTTGGTCTAGCCATTTATTAACATTTACTAAATTAAACATTTGTACAACAATAACTTTTCCTGCATATCCAAGACTTACAAGGTTCTCAGCATAGGTGACTGGAATCTGCTTTAATTTCTCAATTACGNTTAANGANTCGTCNGCAAGTGTGGCACCCATGTTTGCCGCTACATCCATTCTGGCATGAACTATCGCTGAAAATACATCTTCCATTCTGTCAGGAAAATGATTGTAAGCTGTAGCAGGTGATACACCAGCTTCTTTTGCAATTTGAGTTAAAGTAACTTCTCTAATATCTCCAACTTCATTAATTACATCAACAGCTGTATCAATAAGTTTTGTCCTATTAAGGTCAAAAATATCTTGCTGCCTACGTGCTCTTCCGTCTTGTTGGATATCAGTCATATTGGCATANTACATGAATAAATTTAAGAATCTAAAATTTTTTTAAAAATACTCTTTTATTGTGTTTTCAACCACTGAAGAATCTGATTCAGAAATAATATATTTCTCAATATTTTCTGTGTTTTCTACAGAAAAAGATGGAATTACAGAGGAAATTACATTACTAAATTTTTCAGGTGATGCAGTAGCAATTCCAACAACTGGGAGGTTTGAAGTAAATGAAACACTTTCTGATACTGCAGTTGCNGTATGAGGATCTACAATCCATTCATAATCCTCATAGAACTCTTTAATCTCTTTTAATATCATTTCATCATCAAATGATTTTGAAGAAAAGATGCTCTGTAATTTTTTAGCTGCATCTTCATTTAATGTTGCAAGTTTTTCGTTTTGTAGCTGCTCATAGAATAATGAAGTATCCCCTTCTAAATCAAAAATTAATCTCTCTAGGCTAGAGGGAATTTGTATATCCATACTTGGTGCAACTGTAGGCATGGTATCTTTTGGTTCTAAGGTTCCACTTGAAATAAACCTTGTAAGTACATCATTGAGATTTGATGCGCAGAATATTTCATTTATTGGAAGCCCATTACGCCTACCAAACCAAGCAGAATAAGCGTTTCCAAAGTTTCCAGATGGTATAGAGATGTTAATTGGATTAGTAAATTGTTTTGTAAGCCATACATAATAAGCTGTTTGACCCATAACTCTTAACCAGTTGATTGAATTTAAAGAAACTACTCTTCTGTTAAATGCGTTTTCCTGTAAAAGCGTTTTNGCAATTTGTTGGCAATCATCATAGGATCCCTCAATTGCAATATTTAATACATTGTCTTGAATAACCTCTGTCATCTGACGTCTTTGATATTCGCTAACTTTATTGTGTGGATGCAAAACTACTATGTCGATGTTTTTTGAATCTTTTACAGCTTGGATTGCAGCACTTCCAGTGTCTCCACTTGTTGCAACAATAACTAACCCTCTCTCACCAATTTCTTCTAATCTCTTATCTGCTATTGCACCAAGTGGTTGAAGTGCATAGTCTTTGAATGATTTTGTTGGGCCATGGAATAGCTCCATTACGTATTTATCTTGATTGATCTCTTTAAGCACTGGCTCTGGTGAGTTTTCAAAGCCTGGATAAATTGATAATTCATCTACATAACTTGCAGAATTTTTATCTAAGGCAATAAATACTGTCTTAACGAAATCTTCATAACTTAAATCTTCTTGTGTCAGGTTGCTTAAATTTTCAAGTGTTGTTCCATTTGGTAGGTACAATCCTTTGTCTTCTGCAACACCTGAAAGGACAATATCTTGAAAAGAAAGTGTCGACTTACTTCCACGGGTTGAATGGTATGTAATCACTTGTTTAGAGATAAACTCTGATTGTAGATGTTACAGAGCTGACACTATCGAGATTTGCAATACTGTCTATTGAACTTGTTAAATTGTCCTCTGCAGCTTCATGTGTAACAAGAACTAACTCTGCGTTATCTCCTCTGCCTTCTTGAATAACGCTTTCAATGCTTACATTGTTCTCTCCAAATAAGCTTGCAATAGCTGCAAGAACACCNGGTTCGTCTTTGACTGAGAGCCTAATAAACCAACTTGAATTGACATCTTTTATAGCTTTGTCTCCTGTTTTTGGAGTTCGTAGTGGATACCAGTTGGTTTGATTGCTAGCCATTTGATGACATGCGCTTAATACGTCTCCAATAATTGCACTTGCAGTTGGTGCTGCACCGGCACCAGGCCCAGAAAATACTAATTGGTTTATATTGTCACCTTCAACAAGCACAGCATTTAATGCACCTCTTATAGCTGCTAGCGGGTGCTTACTGTCAACAAGAACTGGGTACACTCTTGCATTAAAACCTTCTTGACCATTATCTATTTGAGCTACTAGTTTGATAGTCTTGTTTAGTCTTTTTGCCCAATCGAAATCTTCTTTTGTAATTTTAGAAATACCTTCTGTGTAAACATCATCAGTCGATGGAGATACGCCAAAACATAGAAGTGATAAAATCATAGCTTTATATTTTGCATCTATACCTTCAACATCATTTGTAGGATCTGGTTCTGCATAACCTAATTCTTGTGCATTTTGTAATGCATCACTGTATGTGCTGCCCTCTTCCATTGCAGTTAGGATGTAGTTGCTTGTTCCATTAATAATCCCAGCAACCCTTGAGAGTTCTTCTCCTCTTAGACTTTCAATGAGTGGTTTTAAAACAGGTATGCCAGCTGCAACTGCTGCTTCAAAATATAAACAGGTATTGTTTTCCTGAGCGGTCTTAATCAATTCTTCACCGCAATCTGCAATGATATCTTTGTTTGCAGTAATTACTGATTTTCCTTTTTGTAAGAGTTCCTTTATGTACTCTTTTCCTGGTTCTACTCCACCTAAAACTTCAATTACTAAATCAATATTTTCATCACTGGCAATTTCATTAAAATCCTCAGTTACAAGATTTGAATCAAAATCTCTGTCTTTAGTGGAATCAGAGACTAAAACCTTGGAAAGATTTATATTAATTACCTCATTATCAAGATGTAGCAATCGAGAAATAACTGCAGAGCCAATATTTCCTGCACCTAAAACTGCTACTGTATATGAATTATTTTTCATAATTAGTAAGGATAAATGTTATTTTGAGTCAAACAACAATTAATTTTGTAGATTTTATGAAGAAATTGAGAGTGAAGATACGACTTCTTGATATACCCCACAATAATCAATCATATCAGTCATCCACTTGCGATCTTCTTCTGGAAGGTATTCGAGCTTATAGTAATTAGTCCATTTACCGCCATAATAATACACAAAAACATCCGCCAAATTCTCTTCATCTCCATAGCGACTGTGTGCTAGTTCTCTAAAAGTTGAACCATCTTGCAAAATGCATTCTCTCATCACCAAATAGGAATAAGCGTGTGCGGCCTCATGAACAAGAATATCTTTTAATTTCCCAGATTCGATTCCTCTATCAGATATCCAAATTGTCATAGCCCACTCATTTCCGTAATTTCCATCAGCATCGTACCCTACCGGATCAAATACTCCATAAACACATCTGTTGAATAAAGCTTCTCCATAAGGATGGCAACCATTTAACACTTCCACTTCAGAAGTTAAAATTTCTCTCAATATATCTGGTAACTGATAAATAGCTAACTGGATTCTTAAATTTGTTTCTTCATCACCTTCAAATCCAGGAAATGAATAAAGCAAATTAGTTATGTCATTTTTTATTCCTGTTTGACCAGATTCTCTTCTTTCATGAAGATTGATAAGAATTTCATTCTCATTTGGTATCCCATTCACGCATGTAGTAGTAAATCCTTCTGAATTTACTAAAGGTGCTGCTTCTGAAGCACTATACGGACCAAACCTGTTACATTCGGAATCATAGAGAATAAAAGTTTGATTAGAATCACCGGGTTGATCTTCGTAAACATTTGTTGTTAATTTGTAACTAGGTTGGGCTACTTCAATTTCTGGAGTTTGAATTCTTAAAACAGAAAATAAATTTATATTAAGAAAATAAGTAAGCAACCAGATAACGATATTTATTGATAGAAAAACAAAAAGTAGTATTTTGAATGTTTTCATGTTATGTGTAATTAATAATTATTTATTAATTTTATATCATCCATCAAATGACCAAGAGAATTTTTTCCAGCAGAATTTATATCTTTAAACCTTACTCTCAATGTTGTAACTCCGCTAGGAACAGTATATGATCCTGAGTATTCCGTCCATGAAAAACCAGTAGAATATTGACCAATTTCAGCTTCTGACCCGGGAGCACCAAGATAAAAACCTACTGTATCTGTACCACTACGACCTCTGTGCCAAAAGCTCCAACTTATTTCGTCTCCAGGTGAAACACTAACATCTTGATATATTGAACTTAAATTAGTGGAATTTAATTCAAGATGGTGGGTACCTTCTACGGAACTTACCCCTCTGTGGCCTGATTCCCAAATCTCAATTGGTCTCGAAACTGTTTCATCTAAACTCTGATTTGTCCATCCTGATACAGAACTATTAGAAAATTGTACAGCACTATTGTTTGCAATAGAATTTCCATCATAATTTTCAAATGATCCGTTAACAAGAATATCAGTTGGTGCAAGCGTCGTAGTCGTAGTAGTCGTAGTCGTAGTAGTCGTAGTCGTAGTCGTAGTAGTCGTAGTCGTTGTAGTTGTAGTCGTTGTAGGTGGAACTGTTGTAGTCGTTGTAGTTGTAGGTGGAACTGTTGTTGTAGTCGTAGTCGTTGTAGTTGAAGGTGGAACTGTTGTTGTAGTCGTAGTCGTTGTAGTTGAAGGTGGAACTGTTGTGTAGTTGTAGGTGGAACTGTTGTTGTAGTTGAAGGTGGAACTGTTGTTGTAGTTGAAGGTGGAACTGTAGTTGTAGTAGTCGTTGTAGTTGTAGGTGTGTCGTCAGTAATGAATATGCTTGTTTCGACATTGGTAGAAGGAACTGTTGTTGTAGTTGTAGAAGTTGTGGTTGTATCTGTTACTGCAATTTCATTTGACTGATTTGGTGCATTAATTGCTACAAATGTAAATACTGTTACACCTGTACAAACACCGTAAAAGTATCCTCTTTTTTTAAAAAGGAATGAAAAAGCTGATAGAAAACTTAAGATGTACCCCCAAAGCAAAATAAAGAATAAAAATCTTCTTTTTTCTGCAAAATATTTAGTAATTTCCATAACCTCTTCGTGTGTGAGGTTTTGCTCAGGTGATTTTATATTTAGATTTAATTTTTCAATAGCTTTAAAGACTTCATCTAAAGATTTGTTGAGCCTGTCAGCGAGAATATAAAGTTTCATTAGGAGAAAATTTTAGGTTAATTTTTCCTTTACTATTCTACTTACCACAGAACCATCTATGCCTTCACCTTTAGACATGACAGCACCAATTACTTTACCCATTTGGGATATATCAACTTCGCCCATTTCACTCAGAACGTCATCAACAATTTTTTCAACGTCTTCGTCACTAAGTTGCTCAGGCAACCATTCGCTTAAGAAATCAATTTCAAATTGAATTTTTTCAGCCATTTCAGTACCTCTATCACCAAGTGACTGATACTCTTCAACTGCTTTAGTCATCTTCTTAACATAAGAGGAAATGACNCCTAAAACTANTTCATCNGTAGCTTCTTCACCTTTTTCAGCTTTTTTCTTTGCTACCTCTGTCTGAACTTGTCTAATTGCATCAAGCTTAGGCTTATCTTTTGCTTTCATTGCTTCTTTTAAAGCAGCACTTAAATCATCTGATATTGTCATAATTTACTTTCTATATACATGCATTGTATCAGGAATATCTGTAATTACTCCGAATACACCTAACTCCATAAAATGTTGAAAATCTTTTTCATCATTAACCGTCCAGACTCCTGTCTTTTGAAATGGCAAATCGAAATTCCTGCTATCTAATAAAGCTCTCTCAACCATAAAAAATAAATGTTCATCATGTATTGATAGAGATTTTGCTTGAAATAATGCATCTTCTTGATCAAGTATGATTCCATAATGACAATTAAATAATTCTTTGAAGTCTTGGATTGCTTTCCAATTAAATGATGTAACAATATCTTGTGGTGACAAAATAGAGAGCATTTTTTGAAATAATATATCTATCTGAGTTTTTTCTAAACTATTTGTTTTAATTTCAAAATTAACTTTTCCNTCTATTTGATCTCTTGATGATAAAATCAATTCATCTTTTTCAACATCATTTAACTTATTTAGTATCTCTTCTGTGGAAAGTTCGTTAATAAATTGTCCATTTATATCAGGGTCATGAAATAAAATCAGATTATTATCGGCTGTAATTCGAACATCAGTTTCGACATAATCACAGTATTCAAAAGCTTTATTCAGACCTGTTATTGAATTTTCCCTATAAATCCGGGGCAAACCCCTATGTCCAAAAATTTTTCCCAAAATGCCTCCATATAAATTAAAGTTGAGTACTATTAATTGTCAAGCTTGTGAAATATTTCACAAAGTAAGAAAGAATGTGCAAATGTTAAATATTGATTTTGAACAAGAAGATTGGATGTTAGAGGGCGGATGTGTCTACTCCGACACTGAGCTGTTTTTTCCTGTCGGATCTTCAATGAAAGCAATGAAACAAGCTAATGAAGCAAAAGCTATCTGTATGGAGTGTCCAGTTGTTACTGAATGTCTTGAATACGCCATAAGAACCAATCAAGATTCTGGTATTTGGGGTGGTACAACTGAAGATGAGAGAAAATCAATAAGAAGACAGTACCGTAAAACCGGTCTTGTTATCAACGGTTAGAAACTAAGCCTGCTCCCCTTTTATTGTCACCGTCATCTGAGAATTCAATAATCTGAATTAATGATGTATTGACTGCAATTTCACCTTCATCATCTTTATGTATGTAAAACTCATTTGCAGAAGTTAAATTCTTAATTTCATCTAAGAATTTTTCTTTATCTTTGATATCTACTTCTATAGCTGAGGTTGATCCAACCATATAAATTTTTGCTTTCAAAGTTCCTGCCATTTTTACTCCTTATAAAACGTTTTCACCCATAAATAATGCTGAGACTGAGTCATCAGTAAATATAGATGTTAGTGCATTTGCAATTATTGGAGAAACACTCAAGGACTCAACATTTCCTAATTTTTCAGGATTTCCATTCTGCAGCAAAGTATCTGTGACGACTATTTTATCTACTGGAGCGTCTTGTAATTTTTCTACTGAACCCTCAGAAAATATACCGTGTGTTGCTGCAACATTGACAGATAAGGCTCCACGTTCTTTTAAAATTCTTGAAGCAGCTGCGATAGTTCCTCCAGTGTCAATAATGTCATCTAGTAGGATTGCATGTCTGTCTTCAACTTCACCAATAATTGTGAAAGACTTTACCTCATTATGTATCTTTGGATCTCTTTTTTTATGTACAAAACCTACATACGCTTCAAGATGTTTGGCAAATGTAGTTGCTCTCTTAACTCCACCTGCATCAGGCGAAATAATAGAAATTGGACCATCAAATTTATCTTTAAAATATTCAACAAAAAGTGGCATAGCAGTTAAATGATCAAATGGCTGATCGACAAACCCTTGTATCTGCTGAGTGTGTAAGTCGATAGATACCATTCTGTTAACTCCTGCAGCAACATACATATCGCTTATTAATCTTGCAGATATTGGCTCTCTAGGTAGTGCTTTTTTATCTTGTCTTGAGTAAGGNTAAAAAGGCAGTACAGCTGTNATTCGTTTTGCTGAAGCGCGTTTTAAAGCATCTATCATGAGGAGTTGTTCCATAATTGTTCTATTGATATCTCCAGAATGGCTTTGCATAACAAAACAGTCTGCACCTCTTACACTCTCACCAAGTCTCAAATAAATCTCACCGCTAGCAAATTCTTTTCTCTCTACTTCTGATAACTCAGTTCCAAGATTTGAAGCTACTTTTTGCGCAAGTTCAACATTTGATGAACCTGAAAAAAGAAGCATTTTTTTCTTGCCAGGTTGTTCAATCATTTTTTTTCTTTCTGTCCATATAGCCTTCAATATTTTTTTGATCATTTCTTTCAATACCTAATGCTTTTGAAGGAACATCTTTTGTAATTACAGAACCTGCACCTATCATTGATTCTTTTCCAATTGTTACAGGAGCAACAAGCATGACATCTGATCCAATAAAAGCTCCGTCTTCAATATCTGTTTTATGTTTATTTTTACCATCGTAATTAACTGTTATTGCTCCTGCAGAAAAGTTTACACCTGTTCCTAATTCTGCATCACCAACGTATGCAAGATGAGGAATTTTACTTCCTTTACCAATTTTTGATTTTTTTGTTTCAGCAAATGCTCCAACCTTCACATTCTCTCCTAGTTCCGAACCAGGTCTAATGTGAGCAAAAGGTCCTATTTGACCTCCAGCATCAATAATTGAATCGTCTACCACAGAATTCAATACTTTTGAACCTTGTCCAACTTTTGAATTATTAATTTGAGCATTTGGTCCAATCTCACAATCAGGACCTATCTCCGTTTCACCTTTTAAATGACTGTTTGCGTAAACTTTTGTACCAGCAGAAATTTTTACAGTTGAATCTATGTATGTAGAAGTTGGGTCTTGAAAGTAAACACCTTCGTCCATGAATTGTTGTATTGTTTGCTTTAACAGAGCGTCTTCAACTTCATTTAGTTGGCCCATAGAATTTATTCCTCTTATTGAATCTTCTTCTACTTGTACTATAACAATATCTTTTTTTTCATTATTTGCAATACCTATTAAGTCAGTTATATAAAATTCTCCCTGCGCATTAGAGGTATTCAAATTGTTGATTTGCTCTAGGAGAAATTCTTTTTCAAAACAATATATCCCTGAATTAATTTCATCAACCAACCTCTCTTCTTCTGTGCAGTCTTTTTCCTCAACAATTTTAATTTGTCTATCTTGTTGAATGACTCTTCCATATCCAAATGGATTAGAGACCTTAGATGTAAGAAAGCCTATAGTTGAACTTGAGTCAGTTACTTTTTTAATTAAATTTTTAATATCATTGCTATTGATCATTGGTACATCGCCTGGAAGAACAAGAATATATTCAGATGTATCATTAGCAAATTTTTTATCCTCTAACAGGATTGAAATTGCATGTCCTGTACCTTTTTGCTCCTCTTGGATAACAAAATTAAGTGATTCTGGCAGAGCTTCCATTACTTGTTCAGCTTCATGCCCTACTACAACATATTTAGTATTTATATCCTCAATAACCTCAAGAGCGTATGAAATTAATTTTTTTCCTGAAACAGAATGTAAGACTTTTGGTAAATTGGACTTCATTCTAGTCCCTTTACCTGCGGCTAATATTACTCCTGATACATTCATTTCAAAATTGATGGCTGGGGGAGAAGGACTCGAACCCTCAACGATGGGACCAAAACCCATTGTGTTGCCAATTACACCATCCCCCAATTGTTATGCAAATATATTCTAATCATCATTTTGAGAGAAACTACAATCAATTTTCTTAGTTATTGAAAAATATTTAAGATTGAATTCTTCAGAATCTATTTCTTCAATTTCTTCATGTTCTTCAAACAATGAAAAAAGAGCCGACCCACTACCGGACATAAAAAAGTTTTTTTTATATCTCTCTTCAAGGTTTTGTTTTATTGCATTAAGTTCTGGGTAGATTTCTGTAGATATATTCCAGAGATCATTAAAAAGTGAGATACCATTCCACGAATACTTTTCAGTGTCCTTTGGTTGTATTTCGTCATATTTTTCAAAGACTTCTTTTGTGCTCAAACCGTTTTTTGGAACAGCAATAATGATTTTCATTGGTGGAGTATCTTTCAGATTTAGGACATTTTCACCAATACCTGATATAGTTGCTGGTTGTTTATTTATAAAGAATGGAACATCACTTCCAACTTGCTTCACGACATCATGGTAAGAAGGCATTGATAATTCATAATTTGAACAGAGGAAATTGATTATTGCTGCACCGTTTGAACTTCCTCCACCAAGTCCAGATTCTATAGGTATCTGCTTATCAACTTTGATTTCAAAGGATTTATCAAAAGAAGGATTGAGTTTTCTCATTAATGATAAAGATTTATGAATCGTTGTTAACTCATAATTTAATTTGTCAATATTAAAAACAATCTGATCTTTTTGACTTTCTTTAATTACTATTTCATCAAAAATACCAACAGGAATAATATCTGATTCAATCTTGTGATAATTATCTTGTAAGCCATCATGAATTTTTAAATTAAGATTGATTTTTGCTGAAGATAATATTTTCACAATATGTCCTTTGCAATATCATAATAATTTTCAGGAGTTAAATTACTTGCGCGATTATTAGGGTCTATTCCTAATTCAACAAGACGGTCCTCAGAGATTATTGATTTGAGTGANGTTCTTACTTTTTTTCTTTTTTGTTGAAAAGCAATTTTGGATATTTCAAATGCTCGAATTCTTGTTTCTTCATCCAAAATAGTCTCTCTTTGAATAGTCAGAACAGAAGAAGTAATTTTTGGAGGTGGATAGAAACAATTTTTTGAAACATCAAATTGAATCTTAGATTCAGTAAATAATTTAAATAAGACTGATAAAGCACCATATTCTTTTCCACCAGGATTCGCAACAATTCTATCTCCCACCTCTTTTTGAACCATGACAACATATCTATGAATTACAGGAACTTCAGTTATCAATTTAACCAACAATCTTGTTCCGATATTGTAAGGCAAATTCGATACAAAAATCCACCAAGGACCTTGAAGTTGTGTGTAGTCAAATTCCATTGCATCTTCATTGAAGATCTCTAGATTAGGTACATCAATAAATCTTTCATTTAGAATCTCTGCAAGATTCCCATCAATTTCTACTGCTTTAATTCTGTAATTGTCTTTTAATAATTCACTAGTTAAAGANCCCGTGCCAGGNCCAACTTCAATTATNGGATCTGCTAATTGTCCCTGAACTAATTTTGTAATTTTTCTTGATATATTTGAATCAATTAAAAAGTTCTGGCCTAATTTATAATTTGGCTTTGATTCTAATTTTTCAACCCATTCTTGTTCACTCATTTAAATCTCGAGATAATAATCTATCAGTATTTTTTTTAGTCAGTTCTGAAAACTCATTCAGAGATATATCTAATATTTTTGAAATTTTTTCAGCAGTATACATAATATAAGACGGTTTATTTTTTTGTCCTTTATAAGGTTCAGGAGCTAAATAAGGAATGTCTGTTTCAACTAAAATTTTGTTTAATGGNATATTATTAACTGCTAGTTGCAAATCTTGAGCAGTGTCGTACGTTACAATTCCAGATATAGAGAAATAAACNCCAAGTTCTGCAAACTTTTTAGTCCACTTATTACCCCCAGTCCATGAATGTAGAATAATTTTATTGTTGCTTTCTCTCTCACTAAGAATTTTATAAATATCAGAAAAACTATCTCTGCAATGAACAATTACTGGTTTAGAAAGCTTTTCACCAACTTCAAGGTGGTAAAGAAAGCTATCTATCTGATCTTCCTTTGNTGATAAATTGCGATAGTAATCAAGTCCAGTTTCGCCAATCAAGTCAGCTTCGATAAATAAAGTATCAAGTGATTGTTTTAACATTTCAAATTCACTGGCTTGATGTGGATGCAAGCCTGCTGACCAATAGGACAATTTTTTTAAACTATTAGAAACTTGCTTTGCTTTTAATGAAGACTCTACATCAACACCTGGAATCACTACATACTCTAGATTAAATAGCTCCTTTTCATCGATTTCATTACTCCAAAGCTGAAGATGACAATGCGTATCTACCCATTTGAATTGCTCTAATGTTTTATTTTTATTCACTACTATATAAGCATAGGATTAAATACATTTATGAGTAAAGGTAACAGAAGTAAAATTGATAATCTTGGAAGGGTTGTAATTCCAAAATCTATTAGGAAAGCTCTTGATGTTGAAGCTAATAGTGAAATCTCAATGTATGTTGAAGATAAAAAGTTAATAATTACAAAGGGCTATCAAACTTGTTCTATATGTGGCTCCAAAGATGTTACATATCAACTCAAAGATAAATTTCTATGTTCTAATTGTATAAACGATATTAAGAGTCTTTAATTTTATCGTATATTTCGTTTGTAGGAATGTCAGTAATTAGAGATACTGCTTTTGCTAAATCTCTTTTAGGAACACCATTATCTAATAATATTTTTAGTGCAGAATCTAGTTCAAAATTTACATTTGTATTTNATTCACTGGGTGCGATGACNAGCGTTATTTCACCTTTTAGATTATCTGAGCTAAGCTTTTCTTTTACTTCTGCGATATCGCCTCGGTGAATTGTTTCAAATTTTTTTGTTAATTCCCTACAAACTGTTATTTGTGAATTCAATCCATTTTTTTCAAAATAATCAAGATCTTTTATTACACGTTTTGGAGAGGTAAAACAGACACTTGGCATTTGAGCATTTAATAACTTTGTTAAAAATTCGCTTTTTTCTTTTCCTGATTTAGGTATAAATCCTAAAAATTGAAAATTTGAAATGTCGAATCCAGAAAGAGTCAAAGCTACTAGCACACTTGAGGGACCGGGTATTGATTCAACTCTAAATCCTTCCTTGATTATTATTTCTACTAATTTATTACCTGGATCNGAAATTAAAGGCGTACCTGCATCAGAAATAAGAGCTAGGTTTAAATTATTTTCTAAATGACGTTTGATATCTTCAATTTTATTGACTTCATTGCCAATAAAGTAAGACTCTATTCCTGTTTCAATACCAAAATGATTTAAAAGTTTTTTTGCACGTCTTGTATCCTCACAATAAATTAAATCGACATTGTTTAATACATCAATGAGTCTTTGTGATACATCGTCTAAATTTCCAATTGGGGTTGGGCAAATGTATAGAGTACCCACTTTGTTTATAGGTCACCAAGCTGTGATGAGATTTCATCAATAATATTTATGTCTTGAGAAAGGACCATTTTTACAAAACCATTTTGCTTTGAAATCCATACGTTGGTTGAGCCTTTATAAATAACTCCGTTGTACTGTTCAACTACTTCTGTAAATCTTTTTTGGGTATCTCCCCATAAAATATATGCATCATATATTTCATCAAGGTCTGCAGAAGTGTCGCCACTTATTTTTACAGTCATTACTAAATTGCCAGATGAATCAACGTAGTCTTTCCATGAGCCTCCCCCGATTCCAACTGCAGCAGTAATTGCAGGGATAGGTCCAATGGTGTCTTGCAAGAGATAAACTAGGTCCAAAGATCCAATTGTGCCTTCATCTATTAACTCAAAATTATTAATTTCAACATCAGCAATTTCGATGACATCATATCTTTCGTTGGCAAAATACTTTTCAGAGGAATATATCTGCTCTGAAGTTGGGAGGTTTGTTAAGCCAGTTCTTTTATACTCACCTAGCGCGTCATTTAAAGCTGCCATTTTTCCTTTATTGATAATTTCTCTTGAAAGTATTGGACCATAGGTGTAATACAAGTCTGAAGGTATATAAAAATAATTTGGAAGCTGAACCCTGCAGGAAATATTTGGAATCTGTGCTTGCATAGTTTGACGGTCATATGCATCTAAACTATCGACCCATTTTGCTTCGACCCACTCAGCTTGAGCCTCCATTAATGCTCTAATTCCTGGATAGTTAGAGAAATCATCTAAGTCATCCATTTCTTGATACCACTCAGATACCTCAAAATGCATACCCTGTAAAGAATGGACCAGTTCATGAACTACTACTCTCTGTTCATAAAAGTTGAGCTTTTTTTGACCCGATTTTATAGGGACTCTTAGTGTTTTATCTAATAAGTTGTATGAGCCAGCAGAAAAACAACGTTGAAATTCTACTTGTAAATTTAAAAGTTGGTCAGCTGAGAAATCATTTAGACCCCACATATTCTCTGACAGTACAGCTCTTTCCCACTCACCCTCTTCATAATCTTCTTCAAAATCATCGAGAAAAGAAAGAGCATTGTATTCTTGATAATCATTTAGAGTATAAAAATCATAGAGAGGTTCTTCTATAAACTCTAAACCTATTCTTCTCTCGATAAATTTCATTAATTCAGCTAATTGCTCTTTGATTTCTGTTGGTGGCTCTTGAATCTCTAACCCAAACTCATCAAGTGCAAACGGAGGCTCTTCATAAACAGTTGTTGTTGTAGAGGTAGATGTAGTTGTGGTACTTTCAGTAGTTGTAGTTTCTTCTGCTTGGGTTTCAGAAACAGATTCTTCAGTAGTTCCAGATGAGCAGGATATTAAAACTAAACACAATAAAGTAAGTAAAAATTTTCTCATAGGTTATTAGATTACATGTATTCTATTATTTATAAAAACAATTGGAGGAATTTTGATTAAAGAATTTAGAGATTTTATCAATAGAGGGAATGTTGTTGAACTTGGAGTAGCGTTCGTTATGGGTGCTTCTTTTAAGTCATTGGTTGATGTTTTTACCAAGAGATTAGTTGAGCCATTGATTGGTTTAATAATAAATCTTCCTAATTTAGATAAGCTAGGAATGTTTGGAGATATAGATCCTGCATCTGGTACGTCTGCAGGCTCTTTTGGAGCTTTTTTAGGGGAAGTCATTAACTATACAATTATTGCCTTTGTAATGTTTTTAGTAATAAAAGCTTACAACCATTTTGAAGACATTGTTTCTGATGAAGAAACTGAAGCAGTAGCTGCAGAATCAAAAGAGGTATTATTGCTAAAAGAAATTAGAGATGGAATAAATAAGATTAGTAAATAATNAAAAANTTTATGAAAGAAAATAATTTAAGAGATTTATTTAANTACGCACTTGAGCAAGACACTAANGTNCGTAGAGGAATAATTTATTCAATACTAAATAAAATATTTGACCTAGCTCCTCCTGTTTTGATTGGTATTGCAATAGATATAGTGGTGGAAGGATCTGATTCCTTTATAGGAAATCTTGGATACAGCGACAGAAGACAGCAATTAATTATACTCGCCGTCTTAACGTTTATAATATGGGGACTCGAATCAGCATTCGATTATATTGCGGCTGTAACTTGGAGAAACATCTCCCAAGATATTGAACATTCTTTACGAACAGATGCCTTTAACAATGTCCTCGGTCTTGATTTGGCGTTTTTTGAAAATAAATCTTCTGGAAGGTTGATGGCAATCCTTAATGATGATGTAAATCAACTAGAGACTTTCTTGGATAACGGTGCAAACAGGCTAGTTCAAACTGCTACAACCGTTCTTGTTATTGGTGGAACATTCTTATATATTTCACCACTGGTTGCTGTGTTTGCCTTCATACCCATTCCAATTATTATTTTTGGCTCACTTAGATTCACTAACAGAATTGCAGAAAGGTATACAAAGATTCGAAATGATATAGAAAATTTAAATGCCAATCTTTCGAACTCTATTACAGGAATACTCACAGTAAAAAGTTTTAACAGAGAAAAAAAAGAAAGCGAAAGAATAACTCTTTCATCAAATGAGGTTAAAAGTGCAAATTATCATGCAATAAGACTATCTGCAGCATTTATTCCCATAATTCGAATTGCAATACTATTTGGATTTACAGCGACACTTTTAATTGGTGGTTTCTTAGCCCTAGACGGAGAAATTAAAGTAGCAACCTATTCAGTAATGCTATTTATAACACAGAGATTATTGTGGCCATTAACTGAACTCGGAGTGATTTTTGATTCCTATCAAAAAGCAATGGCGTCATTTAGACGAATAATAAATTTAAAAAATACTACACCCACAATCGATAATGGAAACGAAAAGCTCACAAGTTTTAATAAGAAAATTGAGATATCAAATTTAAATTTTGAATACGTAAAAAATTTTCCAGTTTTAAATGATATTTCTATAGACATTAATAAAGGTCAAACTACAGCGATTGTTGGAAGTACAGGTTCTGGTAAATCTACTCTAATAAAACTTATTTTGAGATTATATGATTCAACTTCTGGAGAAATTAAATTTGATGGTAAGAATATAAGAGATTTAGAACTAGACAGTTTGAGAAATAAAATCGGATTGGTAAGCCAAGATATATTCTTATTTGAAGGTACAGTTTTTGAAAATATTGCTTACGGAAATCTAGATGCAAAAGATGAAGAAGTTTGGGAAGCAGCAAAACTTTCAGAGTCTGACAAATTTATAAATCTATTGCCTAATAAGGAAAATACAATCGTTGGAGAAAGAGGGCAAAAGCTATCAGGTGGGCAAAGGCAAAGAATCTCAATAGCAAGAGCAATACTAAAAAATCCAGAAATATTAATTTTAGATGAAGCAACTTCAGCCGTTGACAATGAAACTGAAGCTGCAATACAGAGGTCTATTAATACCTTAAAAGAAGGAAGGACTGTTATTGCAATAGCGCATCGTTTATCCACTATAAGAAATGCTGAAATTATTTACGTTTTAGAAGAAGGTAAAGTTGTTGAATCTGGAAATCACGAAAGCCTTTTAGAAATTAATGGGGTTTACTCAAAGCTATGGTCAGTTCAAACAGGAGAAAAAATTAGTTAATCTTTTCTGCAATATACTCACCAATAGCTAGAGAAGCTGTTGCTGCAGGGCTTGGTGCATTTAGAACATGAAGAGAATTATTACCCTCTTCAAAAACAAAATCGTCAATCAAGTCTCCGTTAGAACTTACAGCTTGCGCCCTCACTCCAGCTACTCGGGGTTCTAAATCTTTTAACTCAACATTAGGAATATAATTTAATATTTCCTTTAGAAATACTCTCTTATTTAAAGATCTATACATCTCAGAAATTCCTGTACCAAAGTATTTCTTGCCTAGCTTCCACATTCCTTTGTATGAAATTGTTTTACTAAATTCAAAAACATTNATGTTNCTCCATTTATATCCCTCTTTAGCAAATGCTAAAACTGCNTTTGGACCAGCTTCAATTTGACCATCAACTGTTTTGGTAAGATGAATTCCCAAAAATGGTAAGTTTGGATCACTTATTGGATAAATCATATTATTTACTAAATGAGATTTCTCTTGATTCAATACAAAATATTCACCCCTAAAAGGAATTATTCTTAAATTNGGNTTAATATTGTCCATTAANGCAACCGTGTCAGAAAATAAGCCTGCACAGTTTATCAGATATTCTGAAGTGAATGTTTCCCTATCACTTGTAAGAATTTTTAAATCATTTTTTGAATCTATTGATTTTATTTTTTGAAAATATTTAACAGTTCCCCCTAAAGTCTCAAATTTCTTCGCAATTATCTCTGTTACTACCTTATAGTCAACTACTCCAGCCTGAGGAACATATAATGCTGATTCAAATTTACAATTTGGTTCTAAATCTAGTATCTCATTTCTTTCCAAAGGNCTTACACCATCCATGTTGAGNTCTTTAGCTCTATTGTTTAAATGGGTAATTTTTTCTATATCATGATCGACTACAATTTTTCCTTCAATTCTGAATGGGATACTTTCCGAATTCATAAAATCAATTAATAGTTCTCTGCCTCTAATACAAAGATTTGATTTGAAAGATTGAGGTTTGTAATAAATTCCAGAATGAATAACTCCTGAGTTTCTACCAGACTGGTGGGTTCCTGGAGATTTTTCTTTATCTAATACAAGAACATTTTTACCTTGTTCTTGTAATTTTAGAGCCGTTGAGAGACCAACAATACCAGCCCCTACAATTGCAACATCATATATTTTATTCATTGGTGGAGGTGCGGGGAGTCGAACCCCGGTCCTTCCAAGCTATCAAACAGCTTCTCCGAGTGCATCCGATGGTTTACTGTTAGGCAAGTCATCGGAACCTATAACCTAACAGGTTTACCTAAATCTTAAGAGTCAGTCGGTAACCCAACTCAGCATCCCACATTTCGACGCCATTGCTATCCGAGGTGGGAGCCCCGATAGGTGACGAGCAGCGGTTAGGCTGCTAAAGCCAACTTAGGTTTGGCAGTTATATTGTTTTCCTACGTTTTTTACGAGGCCCTAGGACCCTCGACTCGCTACTGAGAGACTCGCTTCAAAGTCGAAGCCAGTTCACCCCCATACAGTT
>FUFK010065671.1_pt1 | contig 29874 bp, 29 predicted proteins | sample 1021851 | NCBI WGS metagenome assembly FUFK01 (sample SAMEA51879418, study PRJEB19060) | metagenome | reverse complement strand
TTTGTTGTAGGTGTTTTTTAAATAGTTCAGCAACTATACCGTCACCAAAGTTAGATTCAATAACTAGTGTATTTACGTTGTATTTTTTACAGCCTTTTAGTATATCGAGCAGGGTCGTATCTGAATACCCGTCTTTGTAGGCACGCATCTCATGTACGTATAAAAAGCCGTTCTTCTGCGAGATGTAGCAGGCGGCAGTCTCATCGGCTCCTCTACCGGAGGGGTCGACTGAGCAGATGGTTTCTTGGTAATCAGTCCAGTCACCCTGTTGCTGCATCGGCGAATAGAAGTAATCACCGGGTAAGCCCACTGTGGGTAAGTCTTTAAGTACGTTTCTTGGATCTGAGCACCATACGATATTGTCGGGTGCTTTAGTAGGATTAACGCTAGTAACAATAAGGTCAGCCATTTTGAGAGGAAATTTCTCAGCGTCTGACAGACTTGTATCCAGCATAAATTGCAACATGAAGTTGCTACGTCCCATAGACGCTTCTCTTTCAACGAGGTCATCATCTGTAAATCTATCGTCTGTAGGTGTCCACGGAGTTGCTCCTTTATCTATATCAGCCTGTAGCTGTGGAGCTATAAGTCCTTCGTAAGGGGTGTTGTTTCTTGGGTATCTGGCAGTCCAAACAAACGGTTTGTAATTCCTGCTTGCCAACTTACGATAAATAGTAAAAGTAGTCTGAGGAGTCCCGAGATACATAATACGGCTATCGTCTTTCGGCGTAAGGATTGATTCTGCTTCGGTGCAGAGTTGAAGAAGCTTTTCACGCATCAACTCCGTCATGCTGTTCCCGGGAACTTCTATGTCGTCCAGAATCATCAGGTCTGCTCTGCTTCCCGTTAACTGACCAGTAATACCAACACTTTTGACTGATGGAGCCTGATGAGGACTGCATAGAACGTCGAAGGAAATCCTTGACCATCTTGCGTCGTCGCTCTTTGGTTGTAGGTGACTTAGCCATGGTGTTTCTATTATTAGTTTCTGTAGGAATATGCTCATGTTGTCTGCCCTTTCCTTAGAGGCAGAAATGATCATTATTTTCTTTTCTGGGTCATTGAAGAGTGTCCACAACACAAACGCTCCAGTAATCCAACTTTTTCCGACTCCTCGGAAGGCTTGGATCTGTAAACGTTTAGGTCCGTGTTGTAAGTAGTCTGCAATGGCATATTGTGCCCTAGTTGGTGAAGGGAGATCAAGCTGGTCCCATAATGCTTGCAGAAACAGCTTGAAATCGCCCTGTAAGGACGTTAAAACGTCTTTCATGTACGAATGTGGATAAATTATAATTGCGACAGTTTGAAGCGCACGTACTCGTCCCAGCTACTAATTCCTTTACCTACTAATAAGTCAGTAGAATCTGCTTGCATAGCTGCGTTACCTTTTACGACTATCCATTTGCCGTCAATCTTTTGTCTAGTATTTCTTAGTTGTTGAGGGACTATGTTTTCTGCAACATCAATACCACCATCTTCTAGTGAAATTAGATGACCTTTAGATAAACCACCTAACGAAGCTTTCATTTTTTTATAGTCAGACTTCATTATTTGTATAAGTTGTTCAAACTTGTGAGCTTTACCTACTTTTGTTAATGCACGTAGAATTAAAGCTCTTTGTTCTTCTTTATTCCAAGGATTTTCTCTAGAAGCTCTTACGTTTCCGTAACTATATAATTTCTTTTTTTCTATAGCACTTAATCTATAACCAGCACCATATCTTTGTTTAGGTTTTAATCTCCATTCTCTACCATCAGGTCCAATAAAATTTGGATAGCCTTTTAAAGGTTGAGTAGGTGTTCCTGTTTTAGGGTTTTTTGCATAAGAATAACCACCTCTAACATAACTTTCTATTTCACCCTCTAGTTCTGGATAAGCTGCCTTTAAACCTTGAGCTTCTGAATATATAACACTGTGTGCTGGCATTCTATCTGTAGCTCTGTTAGCTCTAAGCACTCCTCCCGGTCTATATCTATTAAGTTGTTGTTGAACATAGTTACGAGATGGCGGTATAACCGTTTCGGCTACGCCTGCTTCAATTAGTACTTCTGGTTTTGAAGTAGCAGCATTTTTAGCAAGTTGCTGATTAACAAAAGCCTGTTTAGCTAAATTGCTTTCTGTTATTCCGTTCCTTACACCGTTTTTTACTCCGTTCCTTACGCCATTCCTGACACCGTTCTTGACAGCACGTTTCCCGTTCTTCAGCGCGGAGCGAAGAATATTATCTATAGGCATTAAAAAAGCCCCTTACGGGGCGGTTATTGTTTACTATCGGTTCCGAGCCATTTCTTGCGCTCGTTTTTTAGCTCTCATTTTGTTTTCAACTTTTCTTGCACCAATTGAACCAGCTTTGTACCTTTTACCTTTATAAGAAAAATATTTTCCTGCTTTTAAGTCAGATTTAGACTTACGCTTTTTATTATTTCCTTTTTTCTTTTCGTCTTTCTTTAAGTGCTGGTCAGAGAATTTATCTTTGTTTTTGCTAGTAACTCTGTCGTAAGTTCTAATATTTTTACGAGGGTCTTTAGCTTCTTGTTGGTGTTTTTTATTTGCATCACCTTCTCTCCAACTGGCAAACCTTCTGTCTGGTGTTTTTGTTGCAGTTTTAGCACTGTAATTTTTGTTCTTTACCCTTGGTTTAATTTTTAAAAACTTTTTCAGTTTTTTCATAAACTTGGTATCAGATCGTACCTGTGACATTTTTATTTAATGTGTTGATGAATAATTAGTTCTCTAAGTGGCTGTATTCCAAATGCTTTTCGCATCCATCCGAGCCAATTGCTACTACCTTTACCTTGGTTACATTTCCTGCACGCGGGTACAAGATTCGATGTAACAGTTTCTCCACCTCTGCAACGAGGTTTAACATGATCGAGTGTAAGTTCTTTAAATTCATAAGATTCTCCGCAATAAACACATGTACAATTGAAATGCTCTTTAATCGCACGCCTCCAAAGGCGTTTTGCTTCGGGGCTTGTCATGGTTATTAGGTTGTGTAAGTAATGTTCTGGTTTAGGTAGTAGAGGGGTCATTTACGTATTTTGAGTCGGCTTTTTCTATTAGTAGATGGTTTCTGGAGTCTTCCCTTGGTAGTACTCCCCTTATAGTGAGCAGCGTCTTTGTTATCGCCATTTCCGTAGGTACCAAGTTGTCTATTAAGTCGATTTGCATTTACACGTAGGGCTAATCCCTTTTTTGTTTTGTTGTATTTTTTTTGTTGCTTGAGTCGTTTTGCTCTAGCTTCTGGGTTGGATCTATAGTATTTAGCTGTTCCTGCCATAGAGTTTTGCCTGTACTAATTCTGGATCAACAGTTGGCATAACTTGTGCAAGTTTTGACAGAGGGTTTCCGTCATAAGCAACTCCGCTAATATCATTAGCTTTTAACCAATCGCAGGCTGCTTTTAAGTCTTGAGTAGTTGCCTCACCTGCTTTGATTCGAGCGAGAAACTCTTTAGTAACTAAGTTATGCAACTCGTTGAATTGATCTTCGGTTGCTTTCTTTTTCATTTAATATCTAAACCTTTTTTAACTATTTCTAGTGCTTTATTATCAAGCTCGTTATCTGTGGACTCAACTAATTTTTCAAGTAATTCCACTACAAAAATTTTAAATTTAGGGCTTTTTAAAAAGGTTAAAGCGATTGGTTTTATTAGTGCTAACATTTTCTTTTTTTACTATTGATTTAATTGGTACTACGTCAGAACACATGTGATAAAAATCAGATCCGGGTAGTAGGGTAAAGCCCGTTTTTTGTAAGGATGCACATTTGAGAGCACGGGTAAGCTCGTAGTCAAGGCGCATTTTTTCTTCTTGTCTTGCTGCTATACGTCTGCATTGTTCTAAGCCACGCTTATCTAGAGGAATCATGAAGTTAACTTGAAACCCCCAGTTTTCAGCCAAGGTATAGCTGCTAGGTTCCATTCCTGTGTCTTCTTCTACTTCCCATGGTTTTGTATGATTACCCATGTAGAAAGGAGAAAAGGTCATAGTAGATCCATTACAACTTATACTTCCACCATAATGTTGACGACTAGGTGCTCCATTGTTTTGAAACATCACTGCTTGATTAGTGACATTTCCTGTTGCAGCAGCTACTGGGTTGCTAACATTATTAGTTTCTCCATCATCTTCAGCAAATACTGGATTTACTGAGAGAAGACTGAGTAAGAAGATGTTGTAGAAGTAGTGTCTATAGTTCGAACTGTGTCGATGGTTTCTATTAGACCAGCTGCTCTTTCTGTTATCTCTAACTGAAAATCTGCTCCATCTGTTGTTAAGCTGAAGGTTGTTGTTGGATCTGATATATCTCCAGAAGGAGTTACATTTGTTCCAGACCAAGTTTTTACCTCGGCTCCAAAGACTTCTTGATTTATTGTCTCGCTTATTGATTGAGTTGTGGTGGTAGTCGAGTTCATTGACCCCTGTGTGAATTGAGGCGTAATTGTGTTTGCTCTCGCTACTGCGGGTGACAACAGTGCTAAGAGAAGAATCCATTTCTTCATTTTGTTTCTTTGTTTGTTGTAGTTCCGTTTCCATTTCCATTCTTCTTACCGTTACCCGTGGACAGCCCAAAAGTCGCAAGTGCGCCTGTAAAAATCGAGGCTACGAACGTGATATCGGCTGAAGTACCTGACTTCTTAACCATAGGTAACTCAACATAATTAAGAGTGATTATGAAGCCACTCCAAATAACAACACCTAGACGCACTGCTGCACCTAGTATTGCCATTTGTTCTTCATGATCATCTACGTTTTCTTTAAGCTTTTTTAGGAAACCTTTTTTTTCTTCTTCTGGCTTAACTTTTTCCATGCCGTTTTTAATATTGGTTTCATTGCTGTTACAACCCATTTAAAGGCTGCTGTAGCTGTAAGGGTGGCTGCTACGGAAACTACTGCTGTGGTGGAGGCAGTAATTAATATTTCATTTTCAGGTAAAGGTATTTTTTTATCTATTACAGGTATTTTTATCTCTCTAATACCTGTTGGTGCTTCATCTTTTGCTTCAGCTTCAACTCCAGAAGGTGGCTCCAAATCACTAGGAGGAACCACCATTGGTTTGTAATAAGGTATATCAGCTGTAGGTATATCTAAAGTAACTCTAGGTATATTTGGAGCTTGAGGTAAATCAGCTTTAGGTAAAGGTGTAGGAGTTAGCTCCAAGGAGTTCCAGTTGCTGTTGTGGGAGTTTTCTGCTCAGTAATCTGTGTATCTAATGCTGCTTCTATTTGTGCAACAGTAGGTCCATTTTCGGCAGCAGCTTGAGCTTCTACTTCTGCTTTAACCCAACCTATTACCTGATCGTGAGTTAAGTCTTTATAAGGTATTAATGTAGATGGTTTAGCTAAGTTAACTTCGCCTGTAGCTCTGGATTTATAAGTTCCATCACTAGCATTTACACGATAGATAACTTTGTTTACATATCCGTCCGCTGTTTCACGAACACATGTGTTTACTTCCCAAGTTTTTGTAATTGTCATTGTTTTTAGTTTTTAAAATTAAATTGTACGAAAGTGGATAAATTAGCTAATCTCAGTAAGATTAAACTTATATTTTTTACCACTAACACGGTTGATAAGGAATAAATCATCAGCACCTTCTTGTAACGACCAAGAACCTTTAGTGCCATCTACTTCATTACCAGATGTTGCATCCAAGTTATTCATATGAATATCACCTGTATTTAATGAACCGGAATGTAGAGTAGACCATTTGGCTGAACTATTACCTAAAGCCCTATTATTATTAGTAATAGGTGAAAACTCTGTGGAAGTCATAGTGTACCTATTTCCGCCGCCTACTCTCCATTGGAATTTGTCTTGGTCACTTACATATTTAAGTTCGCCTCTATTAGCAGAACCTGAAGTACCAAACTGTACTTTGGTATCTCCATCATCAGTGTAGGATCTAAGTCCTAAAACGCAATGGTTTACACCAGTTGTATTTGTGTTGATTAATTGTAGTTGTGCATTACCAGCTTTTTCTATTTTGGCACCATTACTAGTAGTTTCGAATTTTTTATCACCGTCATAGTAAAGTTCTACAGCTCCATCACGGTTTACCTTGATTCCTGACTCACCACTCTTTGCATTTATATTAAGATTACCTGTGTCATTTGTAATAAATGAATCTGTACCATCATGACCAATGATTAGATCATTGCCATTACCAGCCATAAACAATCCATGAGTAGTAGTTTCATTAGAAATTGTTGGATTGTCTGGGACTTTAAATCCTACAATACCTGCTCCAGTTGCAGTAGATTGTCCTAATGTTGTTGTACCAGTACCTGTTGTTCTAAACTTTTCAACACCTTGATTAAACAATGCAACTTTTCCATTATTCCTAATTTCAATACCATCTCTTCCTGAAGAAGCTTTTATGAATAAAGTACCAGTAGTATTTTTAATGTAGGAATTTGAACCGTCGTGATATATTGATAAATCATCACCAGTTCCAAAAACCCCTTGAATGCTATCATTGCTTTTCCAGCCATTTGAAGTTGTTTCAAACTTTTTAGTACCATCAAAATATAAAGCAACTTGTCCTTCTGAGACAATATTAACGGATGTTTGACTACCAGAAGCTCCATTACCAGCGCGAAGGATTATATTTTTACTACCGGCTGCATCAATATAAAATTGACCAGTAGCTCCTGCAAGGTGCTTTATAAAACTATTGTTTCCATTATGGAAAATCTGTAGATCATTATGAGTACCAAATGTTGCTAATTTACTGTCTATTAAACTTAAATCATCACTTAAATTTAAAGCCCCTGTTATTTCAACTCTTGCAGAATCACCTTTAACTCTTAATCTTTCAGTACCTGTAACACCACTTCCTTTATATATAACCATATCTGAAGATGCACCATCATTTGCTGTTCCAAAGGTCCATCTATCTGTAATTGTATTTATATGATTATTTGCAAAAGTAAGAAAAGCTGCCGAGGCTGCTGCACTTCCAGAAATTCTTAATCCAGATGTACCACCATTACATTTTATTTCTGAAAATGTATTAGTGTTTGGATGTAATACGTCTAACTTTCCACTTATATCTAGACCTGTCGAAGATGTCTCAGCCTTTTTCGTTCCATTGTAGTACAACTCCACAGCACCATCAGGAACTACTTTGATACCTGTCTCTCCTGATTTAGGTTCTATTAATAAATTTCCAGTAATATTGGTTATTTTTGAGTCTGTGCCGTCATGAAGCAAGGAAAGGTCTGATCCAGCACCTATTTTTACAGGTTGATTGTCAGATTCTACGTGAATATAACCAGTGGCTGCTGCAAGATTAGTTGCTTGTAAGGTTCCATTTACATAACTACCCCAAGAAGTTGTATTGATTTTTTTTGCACCATCGTAATACAATTCTACTTCACCATCTTTTGTAACAACAATACAGTCATCAAGTCTCGATACGTTATTACCTGTTCCATTAACCCTAAAATTATCACCGCTTGTCGTAAAACTTTTTATCTGTAATTGCTCATTAGAAGAATCACTAACAAAAGCAAATCCATCATTTCCAGCATCTCTAATAAGAATAGATCCAGCATGAGTACTATTATTATTAGCAATGATTTCCAACATTGGTTCATCTGCTTTAATGGTTAATCCTGACCTTTCAGTCCCACCAGCACCATATTGATAGTTATGATTAGTAATACTTGTATTTGATAAAATTGTAGTTCCAACCTTTGCAGTATTTGATGTAACATCTAATCCATCGGCTGATGTTTCTGCTTTCTTCACATTATCGTAGTACAACTCTACACTACCGTTCTGATAAGCACGTATATAGCTTTCATCATTAGCACCATTTTTAATTAGTATGGAGTTTGCATTTAAATGAAGTTGACCACCTTGTGCATTTCGTATAAAACCATGTGATCCATTTGAATATATTTCAATATCATTACTAGCACCAAACTTAGCCTTAATGTTGTCGCCATATGTGTTATCACCAGTAAAGGTATTACCAGTAATATAAGCAGTATTTGAAGGAGCTGTTATACCATTCTGCCAAGTTGAACCATTATAAATTTTTAGTTGATTTGCAGTACTATTAAAATACAAATCTCCCTCAGATAAAGCATTACCTCCTCCATCTGTTGTTGGATCAGAAGCTGCTATTTGATACTTCTCAGTAAAGTTATTTACATTAGAAATATTAGATGCAGCAGTATTTATATTTGCAATATTTGTAGCTGCTGTATTTACATTTGATATATCTCCGGCAACAGTATTTACATTAGATGCATTACTAGCAACACTATTAACATTAGATATTGATCCGGCAACAGAATTTACATTAGAGATACTTCCAGCAACTGATGTAACGTCAGCTGATTTAGGAACTATTCTATGTAAGTTATAAAGATGTAAAGTATTGGTTGTTTCTACAATTGCTCCATATCCTTGAGGGAAAGAGAACGAAGATGCAGGTCCAGAGATTGTTACAGTATTTCCAGTTCCAGCTCCATTAGGTATGTCAATGGCAGACATACTATTGTTAGTTATACCGTTGTAACTACCTACAATTTCTTGTATAGAAATTAAAGTTCCAAAACCATTATTTAAATCTGGATTAGTTGCTGGAAAACTTGTTTCATTTGCTATTGGTACAAAACCACCAACGTCATCAACAAGATTAATGATTTCTGACTGCGTTAAATAAGTTTCAGATAGTTTTGCAGGAGTTACAGCACCGGCTGCAATTTTTGCGGTAGTTACAGCTTGATCATTTATTTTACCTGTGGTGACAGCTAAAGGATTAATTTTATTAGATATAATTGATTGTTGAGCTATCTTGGTTGAAGTTATTGCACCATCTGCAATTTTTCCTGTAGTTACAGCATCACTTGCAATTTTATTATTCGTAACAGCTTGAGAAGCTAGTTTGTCCGAAGTTACTGCACTGTCCTGAATCTTTGTTGAAGTAACAGCATCAGTTCCAATTTTAGCNGCNGTAACTGCACTGGCATTAATTTTATTAGTCGTAACAGCACTACCTGCAATCCTATTAGTTGTTACTGCCCCCAAAGCTATCTTTGCAGTGGTAACTGCTTTATTAGCTATGTCACTTGTTTGTATTTTATCTTCAGCATGATCAAATAGTCTTGTAAAGTTTGCATTCAAATCTGCTGCACGTATTGATGAACCCGCTACAAATGTTCGCTGTTTAGAAGTAGAAGTAACATCAGTATTTCTTAATATCTGTACATTGTCTGTACCAGCTGGTGGTTCATTACCAGAAGTGAATACAACTTCAGTACCAACTATATTGTAATCTGTTCCCGCTGTCTGAAGCGTCATCACTCCAGTAGTTGCATCCTCTACATAAACTTGTATTTCGGATGTGTCTGTAGGCACTGTAAAGCCAATCGAAAATGTCGATTGACTACTACTAGCACTACTTAAATTTTCAGTTGTCATTTACCTTCGTAAGTATGTGTATTAAGTTTTGAAGGTGGATTATTTAGGCATTTCTAAGATTTTGTCTATCGTGCCTTTGTTTGCTTTTCTATTTTTTAATTTTTGATTTCTTTCTTCGAGGATAAGTTTTTGAACGTCGTTATCTTTGTTGATAGATGCCCAAGCTCGTTTCTTAGCTTTGTCAAACTCTCTTGCAATACGTTTGTAATGTGGAAATGATTTAGGTTCAACATCTGCCATACCATTTTTTCTATGCCAATTCATTTCAGCAATAGATATTTGTATATTTTCTGATTCAGCCATCTTGTTAAATACAGCTTCTAGATTTTGCTCTCCAATAGCTTTCTGAAACATAGATCTTACTTTTGGACTGTCAGATAAATCTGTTCCATCTGGAGCTGAGTATGTAGAAGTTCTCATGTCATAACCACTGTTAAATAGCAATTCTCTACCGGGTGAATAATCTAAATTAAAATTCACAGGTGAAAACGCATTAAACATACGAGTAATAAANTNNTGATCNTTNATNGGTTTGCCAGTTAANATGTCGTATTTAATTGGTAGTGGATCTNNTGCAATATTTTCAGTAATTAANTTTCTATTTCTNATAGAACTNNNNATATCNGAACCNANTTCTCTTGTATATGGTGTTAGTACTTTACCTATCTCATTTCTAAGACCAGATAAAGGTACTGTATTATTCATTAGACCAGCAATAATTCTATTAGATTGACCGGGTTGACCAGAAAATAAATCAACAAATGATTGCATACCAGCCAAATAAGATTTACTTGTAACGGTACTTCCCATTGCCATAGCTAGTTTTAACAATCTGTCTTCTGCCCATTCTTCACCCATTAGTTGTTGGTGATCTCCTATATCTCCTACTAACGCAAGTATTTGGTTATAAGGTTCAAAGGCATCATAATTAACCCATACATCACCAAGTTTTATAGTCCTTGGTTTCCATCCAGCATCTAACCATGCTTGTCTTTGCTTTCTATCTGTTGGTCCATTACCGTGTAAGTTACCACTAAGATATGCCATAGACGCCATACTTATAGCAGCAGAACCTATTGCTAGTCTGCCGTTTTGTATAGCTTTAGCATTCATTAAATCTTGTGGAGTCTTAATTCCGTACTGCAATAAACCAGAAAGATCATCTCCGGGTTTTGCTTTAGCTATCTCATTAAATTCTTTTACAAAGAAATTAAAACCGGGTGTATGTTTAGCAGTCAGTGCTAATCCATTAACACCAGTTCTAGCGAATAGAAAGAAAGGTCTAGCCCATGGTGCTTCGTCAAATGCTTTAGCTAAGCTTTTACTAAAACCAGTTAAGTCTTGAGTAAGAGTGGCTTCTCTTCTACTAAAATCAGCCATTTCGTCAGCCAAAGTACCATCAGGTTTAAATATTTGTTGCTGGAATAAATCTTCTTGATTCTTAAAAAATGTTTGATCTAAATTACTAAAGTTTCCATCAGGTAATTGATCGGCAGCAGCTAAAAATGCTTTTTCTCTAGCCCTAGCTCTACCTATCATTAATGCAAAAGCATCATCAGTAGCAGCCATAATTTTAGTAGAGTACGTAAGAAGACTACTGTCATTCAAACCTCTAACCATATTTGCTGTACGATATAAAGCTTTATCTACAGTATTACCTCTTGTTTCTGCCCAATGTCCATACATTTGCCATTGGTCATCTAGTTTATTTCTCTCTACAAATCTGGTTTTCATGGTTGATAGATCACCAGCCCAGTAGCTATTTAATCTTTTTTTAAAGTAAGTAAATGCTTCAGGAACCATTTCTCGCATAGCATTTAGATTTGCTAATGCAGCTCTAGTTATAGTGGAATCACCTCTCATTAAACCTCCCATAGCCATAGCCATAGGTCTAGTAAATGCAGCGGTTGATGTACCCATGATTGCTCGAACTGATGTTTTTGGTCCAGACAAAACACTATGAGTAAACATAGTTCCCATCTCTCTTAAAAACGCACCAGTTTTTTTCTTATCGCCAGCAAATGTACCACCTCTCATTTTCTTACGCATAAATACGTCAAGATCATCTAGTGTGTGTACACCGTCAGCCATAGATATACCTTCAAATATTGTCTTAAATACTTCGTCACCGTCTTGTTCGGTAGTCATTTGTAAAGCTACACGAAAGGCATCTATGCTTTCTTGTACGTCTTTATCAATCTGTTCTACTAATTCTTTTCCTGATTTTCTTAATCGTGAATCGCCTATTTCTGCTAACTGTTGAGATGCTTCATAAGAAGATATTTTCCTAAGTCTTAAACCAGCAATTAGTTTTTCAACCATCTGTTGTGCTGGACCATCAATATCTTTAATGTCAGCTATGTTAGCTAGTTCTCTAGCAGTAATACCAGCATCTCTTATGTCATTAAACAGAGATGTGTTTACCATATCTAAAGCTTTGATGTACATAGGTTGCATGTACTCACCAACTTTCTTACCTTTCTTGTCGTATATAGGTCGTTGTTTCTTAGTAAACTTTTTAAAGAATTGGTCAGTAGTTACGTCACTTGTATTTCTACCTTCGTAAACAGCTCTAAACATATCAAGATCTTCACCAATACTTTCTTGCAATGTTTTACCTGCACTTCTAGCACTAGCTTCTAGTTCCTTAATAAATCCTTGACTTCTAAAATTACCTAAAATTTCTTTTATTACTTCTTCAGTTTCACCTGTCCCTTTAGACATTCTATCAATTTGAGTATTAGAAAGCATAGAATCTGTACTACCTTCTTCTGCACCCCACTCATTTTTCATACGCTTTATAGATTTATCTACGTCGGAAGCTTTACTGTTAGAAGTTGTAGCTCCTTGCCAAGGGTCAGCAATAGGTTCATTCTTTGGTGCTCTAAATCCGGGATCTTTCATCTGGGATTTAGCTTGTTCTCTTTTTTGTACTTCTATACTCTCTTTTCTTGAACCAGTAAACTCTTCAAACTTAGCTCTAATTGCAGCAATGTCTTCTCCTGCTGCTGCTTTTAGTTCACCTCTAGCATCATATACTCTTTTNNCNGCATCAGTAATAGGTTTTAAATCTTCTTTTAACGCACTACCTAATGCTGCTCTTTCATCATAAACTCTTTGACCAGCATCTATTATTTGACTAGTACCTTCTCTACCTTGTCTAGCTAGTAATTGAGCTAGTGGTGTCATTTTAAATATAGTTGCATCAAATACAGCACCTATACCCATACCTTCAACAATATGTCTTAATTTATTTAATGCAGGATGGTCTGTATCTTTGGTAGTAAGTGGTGTATCTATCCAACCATAATGTTTCGTAAGAGTGCCAAGTAAATTATCTTGGGATTCATTCTTAGATACAAGGTCATAACGTAAACCAAGTAAAGCACCTTTTTTTAGTTCTTTAGCTAGTGTAGTTGTTTTCTTTGCAGTATCTAATGCTTTTTTAGCTTGTAACCCTTTTTGAACCGCAGTTACACCTTTTGTTCCATATGTTAAACCTTTTACAAGTTTACCAGCACCACCTGTTACAGCGATAGTACCTATAACATCTGTAGCACCTCTGACTAGACCACCCCACCATGTTTTAGTTTCAATAGGGTCGCCATCACCATACATAAACTGGTCCCATTCTGTCTGGTATCCTTCGTCAGTTTTAGACTCCTCTGTCATTTCGCCATTGAAGAAATCAATGACTCTTTCTGGAATAGTGATGATGTTAGAAGCTATATCTCTAGCACCAGCTCCAAGACCAATTAGTGTATCCTTTGCATACAATTGGGCAGTTTCATTTTCAAATCCTTTTGCTAATCCAGTAGCAGCATTTTGTATAAAATTCTTTTTTTTAACTTCTTCAGGTACAACCTCTTCAGGAACTTCCTGTTCTGGTTCTACTATCCCATTTTCTATATCGGCAGCTTGTATATTTTGTATTGCCTTTTGTGTGTCCTCTTCGGACAGCCCCGTACCAGAGATTCCTATCTCTAGTGTAGGGTCAAATTCTTCATTCATAGTTACCACGGTAAATATTGCCAAATGGAAGGCAAGTAATCCGCAGTTACTGGTCCTTTCTCATTACAGCTTTTTTGTTATAAATGGATGTTTTAACGTTTTGTTCTCCCTGTCCTTCGTCTTCAAGTTTTGCTCTTGTAATACGAGAACGTGTAGGAAATTTGTAAATAAGATTTAATACTTTATCGTTATATTTATTTTCTTGAGGTTTTGTATCTACTTGTTCGTCTGTATAAAACTGTAGTTGTGAATTAGCTAAATCAATAGGATTTACTCCCATTCTCATTGCTAAATCACGATAGTAAGCTGGTATATCTTTAGACTGTTTCAACGGAGTTTTACTCCACATCAATAACTCTTGCTGTGATGTTTTATCAGCATTAATTTTTTGCTTTCTCCACTGACCATTAGCTGATTGTTTTAAACCTTTTTGAATACTTCTACTATATGTATTATCTGATGGATCAAGATTAGGGTTCATCATAGCGTCCACTGCTCTCTCACTTTGTAGTACTTTTTCTACAGCAGCTTGTCCAGCTTTCATACCATCTTCAGGTCTTCCAACAATTTGACCATCTCTTACAGTAGCTTGTTTGTAAGCGTTGTTAAATACTTCTTCTAAACCACTATATAAATTTAGCCATTCTACCGAAGCAGTCTCTGTACTTCCAAATGTATCTCCTGTTCCTTCGTCAGTGTATGCCTTTAAATATTTAGCTGCTTGGTCATGTAGATCTGTTCCCGGTACAAGTGCACCTGTAGTAAGTATCTTATCTTTATACTGGTTAAATTTAGCTGTACTTACATTAGCCATTTCAAAATCATATACACCATTTTGATAACGTAAAGATTGTTGAATCATGTCCTCTGCAACATCGTCAGGTAAGTGACCTTTCAAAGCATCTGATAACTCTATAGGTACATATCCGTCATACTTATTTTTGTAAAACGCATACAGCTGTGCCTTTTGTTCGTTAGTAGGAGCTTCTAAAGATCTTATAACTTGTAAGTCAGCAGCTATATCAGCTTCTTTTGCTTCTTCTCTAGCAGCACTACCTAATTTAGCAGCACCAGCTAGTTCTCCTTCTAAACCACTCCATTCTTTCCAAGAACCCATAGTCTTAGTAGAACCATCACGAGCTGTTATTTCGTGATTAACTACAGACATAGCTTCTGGAAAGGTGATGACATTCTGACTAACTAGATCAATTAAATTTTCTCTAAATGCTGTTCGACCAGCACTAATAGTAGTATTATTTCTAGCCGCATACCTAGCTGCCCAATCGTGAGCAAGTTGGTGTCCATCAGCAGGGTTAGCTGTTGAAAATCCAATTGCAATCATTCTGCTGTCAGATGCTTTTACTTGTGCCTGATAATTAGCTTCTCTTTCTACAGCTTGTTTCTTACGCCTAGCATCATCGAACTTATCTATCTCTGGTTTAACAACAGTAGCTACAAGAGCTTCATTTAATCCTGAGAATTGTCTTGCATATTCAAACTTAATCTTTTCGTCTAAAGCTGCATATTCTGCTGGACTTTGTAAATCAGAATATTTAAGACCTTTTACTTGTTGACCATCTCTAACTACATCTATGGTCATAGTTTCATAAGAGTCATAGACAAACTGGTTATAACCTTTAGCTTTCTGTAAAGCATATTGTTCTGCAACCATATACTTTTCCCAGCCAGCCATATTACGAAACTCTTGAGCAGTAATAGAATCACCGGTCTCTTCTTCGTATTTAGAAGCAAACTCTTGAGTAGCTATTTCATCATCAAATAGCTGTGACCTTTCTCCACGAAATTTTGCTTCTAATTCTGGACTTACACCTCTAGTAAGTATGTCTAATTTTATTTGTGCTTCTCTATCAGATCTATATTTCTCTCGTTTCTTTTGTAGTATTTCTCCGAAAGTAGATGAAAGATCAGCTAACTGACTCCACATCTTTTCAGTGTTTCTTACACTATCAGCATTATTTTTTTCTAGCTCTTGTAAGTATCTTTCTTCTGATGCCTGTAATTGTGCATCTTGTTTTTCTTGTTCTGGGATAACATCAAGTATCTTTTGAGGAGTTATTGACTGCCCAGTTATTTTATAATTTGGAATCATTATTTGTACCAATTAATATTAGGGCTGTAGTTCATGAAGTTGCCACTTGTTAAAGGTGCAGTATTAAAACTTGAGCTAAAAGCATTATTAGTTGTAGGTGCAGAATTATTCATCCAACTATTACCTCCACTATTAGCAGGCATACCTTGTATTCCAGCACCTATTGCATTACCCATTCCAAGCATGAATGCCATACCGGGGTTTTGTAATACAGGTTTTGGTGGTGCTAGATCTTGTTGTGGTTGTAAGGCTACTTTTCCAAATGATTGGTTAAGCATACCTTTTAATTGTCTATTAACATCTTCATTACTTTGTTTAGCCATATAACCAGCTTGAGTTAAACCTCTTGATCTAAGTGCTTGACTTATACCAAAGTTGGCTTTATTTGAAACCAGTTGTCTAGCTACTGCTTTACCTCTAACACCACGTTCAGCAGCAGATACTTCTATCGCTCCTTCGTTAGCTAACATCTTTTTAAAATCTTCCTGATTTTCAAGGATTGCTAGAGATCTTGCATTATTTAATTGTTGTTGTGTTCTTGAATAAGCACGTTGAGCTGCTATGTTAGCTTGATCAACTTCTTGCTCAAATTGAACTATTTTTGTTCCGTAAGTAGATCTTGTTTGCATCCACTTACGTTCTCGGACTTTTAGCTTATGGTTATATTCACGAAGAGCTGCTTTGTTTTGAGCTTTCGCTGCTTGCATCGAGCCTATCGCTCCTATCGCTGGTCCTATTGCTGCTGGACTGCACACGGCAAAATTCTATAAAGGATAAATTGTTTGGTCCATGGTTTAATCTTCTAAGAAATTTAAAACCTAAAAACCTAAGTAACTTGATATGGACTTTGTTTCTTTCGTCAACAATGTTCCACAGTAACTTTTCTGTTCGTTCATTAACATACCTTCTTGCTTCACGAGCAAAAGTATGAGGATAGTCGTAGATAGCTGGGGTGCAAAGCATCCAGATTTGTCCACCATTGTGGACTCCTGCCATGCCTGCTATCTCGCCATTTGGCACTTCAAAATACACTGAGTCGCAGTTTTGATATCCGACAACTAGTGCATTTAAAGGGTCATGTCCATGACCTTCAGTTACCTCCCGATAATCATCGGGTAATAAATTAGAAGCCACACGAAGTGCAGCCTCTAATGTTGCTGGGTGAATGTATTTAGACACGNGTATAATTATTGTTTGTGTAAACTCCTTCCCATGTCAAATTATGAATTGTGGCTGGAGCTGGGTGAGTAGATGAAAGTGTTAATNNTGTATTGATATTTCTGTCATAAATAGGTACTGATCTTAAATAGTTATCGTCAACTAATGCTGCTGTACTTGCTAAGTAACTATCAGCAGTAGTCATTTCAAACACTTGTTCATATATTGCTTTACCTAATCTATTTACGGTTACTTTATATAATCCTATTGGACCAAAACCAAATTTTATTCTATGTAAAATAGTGTTAGCTCTTGTATCAGCTCTCCAATTTTGACCACTCTGAGTAAGGTAATAAATAGTAGGAATCGCAATTGACATAGTAAATTCATATCCAATTAAAAAAGTTTGATTAGACCAATCACCTTCAATTTCTAAATAGTTATTAATATTTGCTATTGGTGCTTGTTTTACTTCTGCATATCTACCATTCTGATTTCCAGTTCCATTATCAAAAGCTACAAGGTTAGTTACATCTGTTATCCCAACTGGCTGTATAAATGTTGTTTTATTAGTAGTTGAATCATAACTAGTAATTGGTGTAGTAACCTCCATTAAATGGTCTAAGTGAACTTTATTTTCTTTAAAAGTAAAAGTATTTGAATCTGCTTTAATTGCAATTTTAAGTAATTGATCTTTATTGTTATTTCTAACAACTACAAACAAGAAATCATCTTGCATACAGTGATATTGAATATTTCCTTTTAATGTCCATTTAAACCAAGAAGCTAATTTTCTTTCATTTATCTGGTCAAAATATCTGTAACCATAAAGAGTTGATGTATTCTCTTCACTAAAAAAGATTACTGAATTTTCTCTAGAATTAGAAATTAATTTTAAATCTTTTTCAAATAACTTAGATACAACTGCACTTTGTTCTATTATTACTGGCTCACCTTCTCTCTGGACTTGTGCCATTTCAAAAAATCGAGAGTACTTACCAGCATTATCTAAGAAGCCGATTGTAGTACCCAAAGAGATAGGGTTAGTTGAAAAATTAAAGTTGTAAGTAGAAAGAGCATTTATCTTAGCTGTTTGTGGACTGAATACATCACTATCAGTAGTGAGCATAAATTGTTGATTTTTAGAAAATATTACTAATCCTGTATTTACTTGGATGCCATCATATAAGATCGCTGGATATTCAGAACTCGCAGCTATATCTACTGGATCACTTGCAATAAATTGTATTGCAGATTTAGCAAAGAAATTAGTAAAATCTCCCGGACGGGACATTATTATATTTTCATCCGCAAGAATAGTAAATCTATTTCTAAAGAATAAAAGTTTGTTTATATTTCTACCAATAAAAGATGGTTCAGGGTTAGTAACATCATCTCCAACTAAAGCGTCATCCCATTGAGGAGCATAGTAAGTTGTACCTGAGATTGTGTATGAAGATCCGTCAAGCTCAGTTAATCGGAAATTACCATCAGCAGTTCTTATTAAAACTACTGGCATTGTTGATCTTTTTATTCTAATAAGTCTTCCCGGTTTAGCACATTCTTCCCATGTACCTTCACCATCTCTATCATTATTACCAAAGAATTTAACGTAATGATTGTCTTCATCTGCAACACTGTTGATAACTTCNACAACCATTCCGTGCTTGCATTGAGTAGGTAAGTCTCCTACATCATTTACTTTACCTGCGACTACATTCATTAATTCTCCTACAGGAGTAGAAGCATTAAAAGTTCCTGTTTCAAATGTATGAGTACCACTAGGTAATGTATAAGTAATACCAGCACTTAATGCACCTGATTGTACAACTGTACCGGAATTAGCATTTGCCAAGCTTGTAGCTAGACGGAATTTATTATTATTCTGCCTTCTAACGTAATAATAATTATCAGGAGTTAAACCACTAATAGCACTACCACCAGTTAATTTATATTGAACTCTATGTCCAGTTTGAAAACCGTGACCATTACTTTTAAGAAGTAAATCACCAGATTGAACAGTTTCATTTCCAATTGCATTCATAAGTTCTAAGCTAGTAACTGTCGCATTTGGTGGTTGACTTATATAAATTCCAGTTCCTATCTGACGTACATCAGTATCTAGAAATCTTTCATTAGCAATAATTTCTGTTCTAAGATCACCAAGAATACTTTCAGCAGTTACTACTGTTTCAGTGTCAAATGATGTAGGTAGTGGACGTATTAATCCAAGGTTAGCTTGTACTTTAGATGTACTGATAGCTTCAACAGTTATCTTGTATCTTGCATTAGCCATCCAAACGTAGAAGTGATCTCCTACTTGCCAACCTTCTCCACCATGTAATAGGTCATGAGTTGTGGTGTAACGTGCTGAGTATTTAACGTTACTTGAACTAGAAGAACTTTCATCAGCTACTGACTGTCCAGTAGTTGTGATCCTAAATGATAAGTTTTTTCTACCTTCAACAGCCTGATTTCTAACAGTGTATTGTATTCCGTAATTACCAGCAACTGTTCTTCCATTACCTGTATATGAACCGGGAAATACTCTTACGGTATGAGTTTCTCTTATACCAGTATTGTAGTTATTTTTAGGACCAAGAGGATCCCAGAAATTTAGGTCTGAATTTGCAGAGGAAGCCATTCTGATAACAACCTTACCATTGGCATTTTTAAAATGAGTATTTTCGCTACCAGTTACTGGCGTATAGTTTGCCTGTAAGTAAGTTAGTGCTCTTGCGTTCGCTTCATTAGGCGCATGATATAAATACGGATTACTTGAAGTAGGATTACCATCTTCAATATCGGCATTTTTATATTGATCTTTGACTGCTTGATAGGCTTCAATATCTCCATGTCCTATGTCGCAATTAGTACTAGTACCACCAGTTATTGATGAAGTGGCTTGAAAACTAAAATTATTTGCAGTAACAGCAGTTATTACATGAGTTTTATTTTCGGTAGTTTTACTAGAATCTGCGTGTGTAAAAAGAATGGTATCGTTTACGCTTAAATTATGATTATTTACGGTAACTGTGACAAGATTATTAGCAGCTTGAGTAAACCCTACATTTTCATAAAAAAACTTAAAATTAAAATATTTTTTTCCAGTTTCAATTTTTTTCCCTGCACCACTTCCCATGGTACTCCATGTGTCTAATTGATCAACACTTGAGTCATGACTTTTAGGTTCTGTTTTATCAAAATAAGTAGATCCTGAACCTATACCAGCGAATATTTCAGTTGAAGTATTAGGACATAAAGGATCTCTCATTATAATGTTATTTGATTTAGTACTATCTCCATTTTCTTGTCCACATTCATATGAAAGATTTTCTTGATAACCTGACTGATCTTTTCTATAAATGACACCATTTATATTGCAACTATTAGCACTATCAAATATTCGGTCTACTTTTATACGTGTGGCTGTAGTAACATCTTGTGTTGTCGTATCATCAAATAAATTTAAAGCGTACTGTTTTGCATAACTTATAGTTTTAAGTTCAATAAAACATTCCTTTAAAAAATTTAAATCAGGTTCAGTAACAGTGTCCATCTCAACAGTTTTAGTTCTGTTGTTGATGTAAGTAAAATCATTAAGAGTTAAAGTCTGTAAATCTTCGTCACCAGTATGTGTTAAATATGTGTTATTACCAATGCCGTTGACGACTGTTTTTTCTGATCCAGTCAAACAATCCCACATTTTTATAACGCCATTTCTAGCAATCTGACCTATATATTGTTCATTTTCATCTCTGTAATAATGAAACCATTTACCGTTAGTTGTAGAATTATTTAATCCATCACTTAAAGATGCCACAAACTTTCCAGCAGGTCTTTTAAGTAATCCTTGTGTAACGTCAGGTAAAGCGTTCACCATGTCTTTCACCTGACCGGGAATCTTTTGTTCGTCAGGTTGTTGTGAAATGCCAGCCGTTAACGCTGGAATAGTTTGTGTAATGTTTGCCATTATCTAATAATTGCTTTATATGGTTGATAAGATCTATAGCTACTACCATCTGGTAATCCAAAGAATGAATGATCACCTTGTTCACAGTCATATTCCAATGCAGAAGTTCTAGTTTGTGCTTCTTGTGTTTGTAGTAGTTTTACTAATTCTGGATTAGAGACTAATTGAGTTGCTGCTCTTACAGAAGCTTTTGCAATAATGTATCTTTGTATAACTGGAGGTACATCAGTAAAAGAAAATAAGTAAGTAATATCAAGATATAACTTGTCTGTAAAAACATCAGTATGTTCAACCTTGTCATATAGTTTGCCGTTTCTGATAGCAACATCTCTAGTTCTATCGTAAAGACCATCATGAACATCAAACCTTAAATAATTTGTAGGTACAATAAAGTTTCCATTTGAGTCTGGAGAAACTTCTACATGATCTTCTTTATTAAAATGCCATCCTTCATTTTGGACATCTTTAGTTACTTCTTCAAAAATATTATAAATAAAAGAAATCTCTGGATTTGTAAATTCAATTTGTGTAATAGGTGATTGACCAATGCTACCCAAGATAGAGTTTATTGCGGATAGTTCGGTATCGGTTGCTATTTGAGTAGTCATAGGTATATAAATAAAAAAAAAGGGAGTCGGATAAACCGACAAACCCTTTATAAAAAAAAATAATTAGAACTCGCCTTGAGATGTGTATGCAGCGTTAGAACTATTAGCAGGAGCAATTGTATTATTATTATCCTGAACAGTTAGTTCAACACAAGCAGCAGGGTTTAGGTAATCTGCACCCATAGCCATACGTCCAAGGATGATATCACCTTGGTACATAACTGAAACGTCACCGTTAGTAACTTGAACTTGAGGTCCAATAGCTTCAACAACACCAGCAGCTTCTCTTTGGAAGACTATACCAGCTGTTTTATCGAAAGAAGCAGCATTACCATATCCGTTGTTGATACCAGCAACACCAGAACCAGCATTTTCAATATCAGCTCCAACAAAGTCACCAGCTTTAGGTATTGTAGTAGTAGTACCATATTTACCAAGAATTGGAACGTTCATAGACTTGTAAATTTTAATACCAGCTACTTCAACGATTCCATTACCAGATTGTAATGCAGTACCTTGAACGTCACGGTTTACAAGACCATTTGAACCAATGTCTTTTATTAGTGCATAGTATTGTCTTGGTGAAATAACAGCAACTCTACCTTCTCCACTAACACCCTTTTCATCAAGAGCAGCAGCAGCATCGTAGAATGCAGTTACTAATTTACCAGCATCTAGAGCATCAGCGTCTGTACCAACACCAGAACTTGTACCAACTTGGACCTTTGTTCCGCCGGGTTCAACTTTACCAGTAGCAGATATTGGATGAGCTCTACGTGCTCCTTTTATAATTGCACGGAAGATTAGTCTGTCATATTTTTCAGCAAGAGCATATCCAATCTTCTTAGATATTTCTCCTCTTAATTCATAATGAGCAAGTGTCTCATCTAGGTCATACACGAATGCAGAACTGATAAGTAGGTCGTCCATTTGAATTGTTTTTTCAGCGACTGGAGGGTTGTTACTTCCTAGGATTGGTGTTCCGGGAGTATGATATTCCGCTGACATGCGTCCTGTATAAATGAACTGCATTGATTTGCCGTTCTTTAAGGTACGCTTAGTGACAAGATCCCTAGCAATTGTGTTGTGCTGGAATCCTTTAAATAGCTCGCCACTAAAGAGCTTTAGATAAGTACCATATTTAGTATCGTATGCTGTATTTAAAGCCAACGGAGTTGAGCTTGTATTATTAGCGCGACCTAAAGCGGTAACTAAAGTATTAGCCATTTTATTAGGTTAAATTTTAAGGTATAAACTATCGTCTTCACATGTGAAAAGTTGTGAGTCTTAATTGGACTCATTGAGATTTGTGGTCTTTTCCCACCGTCGACGGCATAAAGGTATCCTCCTCAGAGGGCTTTAGCCAAATTGAGTAGGGAGGACTTGAACCTCCCTGATCGCCTAACCGATTACTCTTGTGTAAGCAACGCCACGATATACGAAAGTAACTTTCATGTGTCATCTCCATATACCAAAGCCCCGTTCCATGCTTTGGATTCATGCGTCCCCGTAGGGATGAACGGACGTGGCTTGTTGTTATGCCAGTGTCTAGTGACACCAGCAATAATAAATAAATTTGTTATGAGTGTTAAAACTGTAGTGAATTTTTTAACCAATTTGTGGAGCTGTTAATGCAATGGGTGTTGTTTCACTCGAAGCTAAGTCAAGTGGGAAGTTGTGAGCGTTACGCTCGTGCATTACTTCAAATCCGAGGTTAGCTCTGTTAACTACATCTGCCCAAGTAGGGACTACCTTTCCATTACTATCAACTATTGATTGGTTAAAATTGAAACCATTAAGGTTGAAAGCCATAGTGCAGATTCCCATGGAGGTAAGCCATATGCCAACCACTGGGAAAGTAGCAAGAAAGAAATGTAAAGAACGAGAATTATTGAAAGAAGCATATTGAAANATNAATCTCCCAAAGTACCCGTGTGCAGCGACAATATTATATGTCTCTTCATCTTGCCCAAANTTATANCCATAGTTCTGNGANACNTCCTCTGNCGTTTCTGCAATAAGTGAGGAAGTAACCAAACTTCCNTGCATNGCAGAGAAAAGAGATCCACCGAATACCCCAGCNACACCAGCCATATGGAATGGGTGCATGAGNATATTATGTTCTGCTTGGAATACGAACATAAAGTTAAAAGTACCAGAGATACCAAGAGGCATACCATCACTGAAACTCCCCTGTCCGAAAGGGTAGACTAAGAACACTGCGAGAGCTGCGGATAGTGGAGCTGTATAAGCTACAAATATCCAAGGTCTCATTCCGAGTCTGTAAGATAGTTCCCACTGTCTTCCTGCATAGGCTGCAACACCTATCAAAAAATGGAAAACAATAAGTTGATATGGTCCGCCATTATATAGCCATTCGTCCAATGTGCCGGCTTCCCAGATCGGGTAAAAGTGCAGTCCTATTGCGTTGGAGCTTGGAACAACTGCTCCTGANATAATATTGTTTCCGTACATTAACGAGCCGGAAACTGGCTCACGTATGCCATCTATATCNACAGGCGGTGCTGCGATAAAGGCGAGTATAAAACATGTAGTGGCTGCGAGTAAGCAAGGTATCATAAGCACTCCGAACCATCCCACATAGAGACGGTTCTCAGTACTCGTAACCCACTCACAAAACCTCTCCCAATTACTGGGAGCTAATTCTTTTTGTAGTTGGATTGCTGCCATTTATTTAAAATGAATATTTAGCACCTAATTGTGTGCCATAACTATTTGTTGTTTCTTCGTCGAAGAAGTTGGAGAATGCTAGTTCACCATAAACTTCGAGCTTGTCTGTTGCAGCTACAGAGCCACCAAATTTACCAGAAAAACTAGTTTCAGATTCTTCAGATCCATCAACAGAGTTAAGAGTCTGTCCACCTTGGACATACCAATCTAGTGAACCTAGTTTATTTTCATAACCAACATGTAAGTCAGTTGCTCTAGATTGATAATCTGAACCAGCGTAAGAAGCATTAGTCTCTACGTTTACGTAAGGACCAGCTAAAACTGGAGATGATAAAGCAGCAGTTGCTGTAAGTACAATAAATTTTTTCATTAAATATTTAGGTATTAAAAAAATTGAGGCGGTGTACGATATGATTCGAGCCGCCTGTTTTTTAAAATACTCCCGGTATTATTTGACCAGTCGTTACGTAAGCTCCTAGAGCTGCAACGAAACCAAGCATTGCTGCCCAGCCATTAAATCTTTCTGCTTCGGGTGTCATTAGTTTTTGTTTTGGTAATAGTTGTATAGGGGGTTCGTACGCATACTCATTTTCAAGGAGCGTATCGAGGTCTTTAGTTTTCATGGTCTAAATTCTGGACCAACTCCAGCTTGAACACAAATACCTTTTTTATTCCGGTAAAACCCAGAAGGACAAGGTTTTTTCTTAGCCTTAATTGATTGCTTAGTTGGTGTTGATTTACTGTTTGTCATTTTCCTTTTTTAGGTGGTCTACCTTTTTTAGTACCGTAGGTTCCTTTACCTTTAGGCATAATTAGTAACCTCTAATTTCTTTAATTTGTTTTTTTTCGTCTTTTCTTTTCTTTTTAATAGTGTTTTTAATTTTAAGCATGTCTTGCCATAGACTTGTCTTCTTCTTTTTCATCAAAATTCAAGATCTGAACGTTCTAACTTTTCTATTAAATCAGCTCTATAAGCTGGGTCGTTTTCATAACGAGGGTCACTCATAGCTTCTACTAATTGTGCTTGGCTTCTAAAAACATCATTAGTTTTAGCAGCTCTGCCTGTTAGCATTTTGCCTTCATAACCATTGGCATCATTATATTTTGATTGAAGTCCTTGAAAAGCTATATTAATTGCTGCTGTATTACCAGAATCAATTACAGAATCAAAAGCATTTATCTGTTCATCTGGTAAGTTGTTAGCTGCCCATTCAATAACGGAGTTGTAATTAGCTTCTCCTCCTGCTGCATTTTGTACACTATTAACTTGTGCTTCAGATAACTCAACAGCCTGTTGTTGTGCTTGAGGATTATTAGCTTGTATTTCTAAGTAAGCATTAACTAAATCTTGGCTACTCATTTCTGAAAACCTTGCAATAGTCTCTTCACTTAGCTCTCCATTATTTGCATAATATTCTTCTGATGCTTCGTTTATCAGACTGACCGCAGGAGCATCATCAGATACCTCCTCATCGCTTTCTTCTTCCTCTGCATATCCTTCGTCACTTTCTTCGTAGTCGACTTCTTCTTGTTCGTCTTGTCCAAGTTTTTTTTGTAGTTCTATGTATGCTTTTTCTAGATCCTCTGCATTTTTATATTTACCAGCTAGTAGTTCTTGTTGTTGTTCTGCTAACTGTTCTCCTACTTGCAGAGAATCTTGTTCCTCTTCAGTAAGAACCTCTGATTCAGTAGTGTTTTTATAAGATAATGTTTCTGCCATTATTCAGTTTGTGGTGGTTGTTCTTCTCCTTCAGGCATCATGCCTTGAAGGTTTTCTGTGTCAGCTAATTTGGAATTTGCAAACTGACCAGCTTGTTCAAGTAGTATCTGGTTCTGTTGTGTTTGCATTTGTTCTTCTTTAGCTTCTGCAAGTTGTTCTTCAGTCTTAACAAGGTTAAGTACATCAATACCTTGAGCCGCAGCTAAGCGTTTAATTGCTTCTAAAGGATTTATAAATTGACCTAATGCCTGTGGTCCTATTGTCTGTGCAATAGTTCCCATAAACATAGTTAAAGCCTCTCTATCTTGACCTCGACCTAAAGCATTAACACCAGCTACAATTGCTGGTCTAATAATATCTTTAGGTAACTTAGGTAGTTCGTTACTTCTTTGTAAAACTAATAATGTTCTATCTAAATAAGGTATTAAGAAGGATGTAGTTAACAGACTAAAGATTCCTCCAAGCTGTTGTTCTAGTTCTAACTGTGTAAGTCTTACTTCTTCTGCTGTAACTCTCTCAGCATTCCTAACATTCATAACTAGGAAAGCTTCAAGTAATCTTCTTTCTATAGTCTGTGCCATATTTGCAGCAGTACTAAAGTCAGCAGATTTATTTACTTGTACTACTTGTACATCTTCTGCTCTACCTTGAACGATTGCACCGTTTCCGGCTTTAGCTATCGTTGCTGGTTTAGTTGTTGAGGAAGGGCTTACCAGAAAAATAACTTTACTGGATACTGCTGCTCCTTCAACTAAAGATTGTGATAATCCTTCTAAAGATTTAAAGTCGCCTAAAAACTCTTCAACTCTGGAACGTCCGTATTGTTCTCCATCCACAGAATTAAAGGTCAATACGAGCCAAGGACTTGCATTCTTTGGAGCTGTACTTCGTGAACCGGGAACTATCACATCTTCTATTTCTTGATACCAAACCCATCTGCCGTTCTCTAGTTTTACGCATGTATAAACTTCGACATCATTGGAGTTGTTACCATAAGTTTCGTCGACGACTGAGTTGGGTTTTTTGACTGGGATGTCATCACCAAGGACGTCTCGACTTATCAATTCCTTTGTAACTATTTCTAGGACGTTACCATTTCCATCTCTATTGACGACATACCTATTAAGTGGATAATTTTTAATACCATCTTTACCCATAAATAAAAGAGTATTACCACCAACAATTAAATGTTTAAGTGCTTGATGTATTACTACTCTGTCATTTGACGCAGCGATATAGTCCATGACCATTCGTTCCATCTTGGATAAAGATAGCTCCATTTCTGATTTTGCTTCAGGAGGTAGCTCTTCACCTAATTTATCTTCTCTTACTTGTAGCTTGAAGAAAGATCCTTGTGGGGGTAGGATTGCGAGCATTAATTTTGCTGCAAGCCCTACCGTACACTTTGATCCTACTGATTGCCAAGGTATATTGAGACTTTCGTGTCTAGGTTTTGAAGATGTATCGTCTTGTATTAAATAAGGTAACGTGAGTTTTGAACATTCAACTGCTTTATCTAGGAATTGACGTCGATCTGTAGACAGTTGATTATATCTCTCACGAGCTAACATTAGTTAAGCCCTCCAGATTGTGTATCTGTACCTGTATTTAATCCTTTTAATTTAATTCTTAATGAACCTGTACCTTTTGANTACNNATTNTTAGTTTTATTACCACGGTCATCTTTAGCTCTTCTTACCTGTGGATTCACATCCTTAATCATTGGCTCGGGAGCTGGTGGAGGTGCAGTAGGTGGTGCTGGAGGTGGTGGTGCTGGTGGTAATGGTGGCGGTGTTGGAGCTTTAGGTGCTCCTCCAAATATACACATTAGATTTCGTCCTCTTCTATTGATTTAATAAATTCAACTACGCTTGCTTGACCAGCTCTATACATAATTGATTCGATTGATTCTTTTGGGTGTACTGGTTCCCATGCAAAATTTTGATCTAACTTTTTAATCAAAGTGTCTAGTTTTTGATTATGAAGTTTAAGAGTATTGAGGGAGATTGACATTTGAGTGTTCAAAAAATGCAGGCATTCTAGCTGCCTTGGTCTGAGAAAATTCTGGTGCTTTGCCTTCGTACATAAGTCTGTCGCTGGCATCTAGCCAAAATTTTTTGTCTAAATATCTATCGGCGTTTTGTTTTAAAGGTTGCATAACCCAGTTAATAGTTGCCTTTCTTAATTTGTCTAATGATTGACTTGGTTTAAGACCTAGCTCTGCACATACAAGAGAGTTAGCAGCGACATGCACTTGCTCGTCTCTAGATATATCTGCTGATACTGTTCTTAATCCTGCGTCACCACAGAATCTGAAGAAAGGAAGTAGCACAAAGAAAATTGCTCTCTCAGCTACTAGTGCTTTACATATTGTGTGATCTGGATGTTCTTCCCACGCTGCACGTAAGCGTAATGCTTCGGCTTCGGCTTTGTCATCTACGCCTAGTGCGTTGGTGATGTAGCCAAGTGCAAGATCATGTTTAATCTCGTCCTTAACGTTTGACTCTAAAAGTGCTTTGGCAGAGTCGGGAACATTTTTTTCAAGTGCTTCTGTAATAAACTCGCCAACTGGTAACTCCATATGGCGTATTGCAAGAGCACGGTAGATGGTTTCTTCTGCACCTTCTTTTAATTTTCCTTTAGATGTTTGTACTGGTGTCCAAGTTCTTTTCCGGGACAATAATTTTATGTAGGGATTCATTGCTGACAATCACAAGCTATTTCATCTGGTTTGTTACTCATAATTTCTGCTAAGTAATCTTCAACAGTCGAATCATCTAGTGCTGCGTAAGCATCTGTCTTATCCTGAGTGTCTCCCATTACTTGCAAGGCATAATATAAAGAAGTTTGTGGACTGAGTAACCACTCTTCTATAAAAGCCTCATCGTAAGTCACCATATCGCTCCAACTGTTGAAGCTATAGCCATGAAGCAATCCTGTTCTGTCAAGCATAATCATTATNTGATCTGCTACTTTTTTATAATTCTCCCATCCAACTTCGGATGCGATCTCTACATTTCCATAATTAACTTGCTCCACACCAAACTCACCAGAATCTCTATCAACTATTCTGCTGATAGGTGGTGCTATTTCTGGTGTAGCAGTAAAGCCATTTAAATCTCTACTCCTGTAAGAACAACTAGCTGTAGGAGCAATAGCAAATGCTCTTTCCATCTTGTTCTCACGGGCAACATTAGCAGCTTCTTGTATGCCGAGGAAGAGCTCACGTGCTGCTAATCCTGCGAAGCCTTCGTAAGGTTGAGCATCATTAGTTGCTTCAAGTGCCTTACCAAACTCGGCATATGTAATGTTGTTGTTTGCTAAGAAGTTGGCTAAGCCAAGCATTCCTAGTCCTACTTGTCTATCGTTCTCTGGTTTTAAATATTCTCCAGATTCACCAACACCTGTTTTGCCATGGAGATCGCACAGCTCTGACATACCTTCAGCGAAAGCTGGTCGTAAGTCGCCGATACGACAGGCTGACAAATTGATATGTTGTAAGAGGCATGTTCCGCGTGAGGGCAAATAAACCTCCAAGCATACATTCGACCTGATTCTGTTTCCTTTTCTGTCATATTTTATTTTGTTGAGCCAAATGTCTCCTTTTGCAATGCCTCTAAGTACAGCCTCCTTTGTTCCAGTTTCTGCATTAGACCACCATTCTGGGGTAAGGTCCACACATCTTTTGACCCAAGGGAGTTGTTCTCTGGAGACTTGCACGAAGTCAAGAATATCGGGGTGATTAATATCGAGGTGAATAACACACGCACCATTACGGTACGTGCCACCACGTCTAAGTATTTCATTTAAACTTGAGTAGATTTTTGCGAATGACACTGGTCCTGATGCAACGAGAGTATCAGGTCCCTTATTTGTTTCTGTTCCTGCTGGTCTAAGGTCCGACAAGTGGACCGCAACTCCTGCTCCAAATCGGAGAGCATGCGACACAAATCTCCAGCTTGCTTCGATTCCATTAGGTCCTTCCATGCTGTCATCGACATTAAAAATCGTGCAGCTTACGGGTAGACGATTTGTTGGATTGTCAATCCACGCTTGGACTCGACCAGTCCTTGCGATTTTATTTGCGGTTTTCGATTTCATTTAATAAATAATGGGCAGCTTTCTTTAGATCTTTTAAGTCGTCTTCTTTATATCCAGCACGAC
>FUFK010067554.1_pt1 | contig 29893 bp, 31 predicted proteins | sample 1021851 | NCBI WGS metagenome assembly FUFK01 (sample SAMEA51879418, study PRJEB19060) | metagenome | reverse complement strand
GATGAGCAGCAAGCTGAAATACTTTCTCCCAGTAAAATCATGAATCATAATCAGATTTTAGTGGGTGAGATCAAAGTGAGAATTCCATGAAAGATCGGATTTAATGCATTGAATGGAATTTACTTCAAAATTCAAACATTTAAATTATTGCGAAACTGAGGACGAATAATCCTCAGAGTTCATATCTGCAGGATTNNTTTTAGANTTTNTGTTAATGCCTGANTTTAGNCTTTAGGNTGCTCAGACANGGTTTGATACAGTTCNGGNCGCCGGTCACGGAAAACNCCCCAGGCTTGCCGCATTTTTAAAATGTGATCTAGGTCNAANNTNGCAGTNAAAACATTTTCNTCATTTTTACCAGCTTGCACCACGATCTCACCGGTCGGTCCGCAAATAAAAGAACTGCCGTAGAAGGTAATTGATGCATCGGTGCCTTCCTCGTAACCGATTCGGTTAGATGCAGCAACAGGGATCAGATTTGCTGCTGCATGGCCCTGCATCACCCTTTGCCAGTGTGAACTGGTNTCCATTTCGGGNGCTTGNGGTTCTGAACCGATGGCTGTNGGATAGAGNAGGATTTCCGCNCCCTGAAGGGCCATCGNCCTCGCCGCTTCAGGNAACCACTGGTCCCAGCAGATGCCTACGCCTAGTTTGCCATATCGGGTCTCCCAGATTTTAAAGCCGGTGTTGCCGGGGGTGAAATAAAATTTTTCCTGNTAGCCCGGTCCATCGGGAATATGGGACTTTCTATANATTCCCTGACAATCTCCATCAGAGTCGAGAAGTGCCAATGAGTTGAAAAAAACATTTTCTATCGATTCAAAAAAACTGATCGGTAGGACGACCTCCAGTTCTTTTGCAAGAGTTGAAAACCGTTCCAGCAAAGGATGGTTTTCCGCAGGTTGTGCCCAATTGAAATAATCAGGATTTTGGTCCTTACAGAAATAAGGACCTTCAAAAAGCTCCTGAAGCAGGATGACTTGAGCACCTTTTGAAGCAGCGTCTCGGATCAATTTTTCAGCACGGTCNCTGTTTTCTTCAAAGTCCGGAGTACATGCCATTTGCGTGACGGCAATGGTAAGGTTACGGCTCATTGGTCAAAGANTCAGTTTGNTGATAGTGTTNATTAGCTAATAACTAAAGCCTTGGGTTGTTGTTGGGTGATACAGTGTATCCCACCACCCCCCATTACAATTTCCTGGGCATCCAACTGAATGATTTCTCTGTCAGGGAAAACCTTTTCAAAAATTTCCCTTGCCTGATTGTCATGAACTGGATCATTGAATGCCGGCATCACGATTCCTTTGTTCGGNAGATAAAAATTAATGTAAGACTGAGCCAGGCGTTCATCTTCTTTCCATCGGGCTTCAGGTTGTTCGACAGTAATAATTTCAAGACTTCTTTCACGTGCATCTTTGGCATGTTTGAGTCGGAGTAGATTGTCCTGCAACACGTCATAGTTTTCATCTTCAGGGTCACTACTGATTAAAGCCATGACTGCTCCCGGTTTGATGAAACATGCCAGGTTGTCAACGTGACCGTCAGTTTCGTCATCCATCAATCCTTCCCCAAGCCAAATGATGTTATGAACATTCAGATGTTCACGGAGTAGTTGTTCTATCTCCTCCTGGTCAAGTTCGGGATTTCGGTTTGGATGNAGCAGACACTGTTCTGTGGTCATTAAAGTGCCATCACCATCGACATGAATCGAACCTCCCTCAAGGACAAATGGAGCCTTGAAGTGCTCTACGGATATNTGATTCAGAAGTGCTCTGGCAAAATCAGCATCATCTTCACAGTCCGGATAATCTGCACCCCACTGGTTAAATTCCCAGTCGATTCCAGCTAATTTCCCTTTCCGGTCAATAATGAATGTTGGACCACTGTCACGGGTCCAGGAATCGTCCATCGGTAAGGGAACGATTTCGATTTGAGTCCCGCACATCTTGCGTGCTTCTTCAGCATCTTCCGGACGGGCAGTCATTTTGACTGGTTCAAACTGGTTGATTGCTTGGGCTATCTCGGCATAAGCCAGCTTGGCCTCATACATCCTTTCTCCCCATGTTTTAATACGGCAAGGCCAACCCATCCAGCAACAATCATGGGGATGCCATTCCGCGGGCATGAAAAATCCTTGTGAACTAAGACTGCTCATGGCTTTNATTTATAGATAAATCTTGGTTCCGAGATTGTTTTTCAAGGTAGACGCATTCCAGTTTTCCACCATACNTTCCAGGGAAATTCGATCCATACCTGCTGCTGATTTTGATTCAGCTCACGGACATAGTAATCCGGTGTAAATTCCTGATCCGCATTTGAATAGAGGGAGGCAAATCGAACATTAGGGCCATCATCCACTTTGGTATGATTCAAGATATCATCACGGATCTTGGTGAAAGTGGCACCGCTGTCACAGATATCATCAACGATTAGAATGTCCTGATCCGTGGGATAAGGCATGTATTCCTCCCATTGAGGAAAATGCCGCAAGCTCGCTTTCAGTGGTTTTAGGGGGATGTCGTAATAAGCACTGAGCATGACTGCTGGTGGAAGTCCACCCCGGCTTATTCCAACAATCACTTGGGGGCGGAAACGATCAATTGACATNTGTCGAACCAGTTCATGAAGATCCTGGATCGACTCTTCCCATGAATAGTAAATCACTTTCATGGTTTCGTCCTGTTTTCTCATGTAACCCTTGATTTTATTTGATCATAAACTTTTTTGCATAAATTCCCGTGAAGGTACAAGATATTCTGTGGTAAAAAGATAAATTATCTATGAGCTCTTATCAAAACTCTGAAAATGCATCACATAAACATTTGAAAGTTCAAAACATGAAGGTTTTCAAATCTAAAATTGATCCAGATACTGAAGGATTCAAAAATAATTTCCAGTATCATCAAAATCTTGCACAACAACTCAAGAACGATTTGGCGAAGGTCTCTGAGGGAGGGAAGGAGTTTTCTAGGCAACTCCATCAATCAAGGGGGAAACTTCTTCCTCGTGAAAGGGTCAATCGGCTCCTGGATTCGGGGTCACCCTTTCTAGAAATTTCTCCGATGGCTGCTTTTGGGCTTTATGAAAATGAAGTTCCCGCAGCAGGGATCATCTGCGGGATTGGCCGGGTGGGAGGAAGAGAAGTGATGGTAGTGGCTAATGATGCCACCGTCAAAGGCGGCACCTATTACCCGCTGACGGTCAAGAAACACCTGAGAGCTCAAGAGATTGCAATGGAAAACCGTCTTCCCTGCATCTACCTAGTCGATTCTGGGGGTGCTTTCCTTCCGCTTCAGGATCAGGTGTTTCCAGATCGGGATCATTTCGGCAGGATTTTTTTCAATCAGGCGAAACTATCTGCAGAGGGAATCCCCCAGATTGCAGTAGTTCTNGGATCGTGTACTGCAGGGGGAGCCTACGTGCCCGCAATGTGCGATGAGTCAGTGATTGTTGAGAACCAGGGGACTATTTTCCTTGGAGGGCCTCCTTTGGTCAAGGCAGCCACAGGTGTGGAGGTGAGTTCAGAAGAATTGGGAGGGGGAGAGGTTCATGCGAAAATTTCTGGAGTGGTAGATCATCTTGCTAGGGATGATTCTCATGCTCTTGAAATTGCCCGAAACATTATTTCAGGAACAGACATCCAGACCACGAAAACTGGAAGCATACTTGAAGAAATTAACCCTCCTCTTTATTCGATGAACGAATTATATGGAATCCTGCCTTCGGATTCACGCCAGAGTTATGATGTTCGTGAAGTGATCGCTAGACTGGTCGATGGATCAGAAATGCAGGAATTCAAAAGTCTCTATGGGACTACTTTGATTACCGCTTTTGCAAAAATCCATGGCTATAGGGTTGGAATTGTAGCAAATAACGGTATTCTTTTTTCAGAATCAGCCCTTAAAGGTGCACACTTTATCGAGTTATGTGGTCAGAGAAATATCCCGCTGTTGTTTCTTCAAAATATCAGTGGTTTCATGGTCGGCAAAGAATATGAGCATGGCGGGATTGCAAAGGACGGTGCAAAGATGGTCATGGCCGTGTCCTGTGTCAATGTACCCAAATATACAATCATCATTGGTGGTTCCCATGGTGCCGGAAACTATGGCATGTGCGGTAGAGCCTATAGTCCTAGAATGCTCTGGACCTGGCCTAATGCAAGAATATCGGTGATGGGCGGCGAGCAGGCGGCTTCCGTTCTCTCCCAGGTCAAACGTGATAAACTTGGAGAAAAAAACACCAATTGGTCTGCTGAGGATGAAGAATCTTTCAAGAAAGAGATTAGAGAACAGTATGAAAATCAAGGTCATCCCTATTATGCAACGGGAAGGCTTTGGGATGACGGAATTCTTGATCCTTTGGAAACCAGAAGAGTTNTGGGACTGGTTTTGTCCCTGCAGGCCACTGAGCATGCAACTGACTCTAATTATGGTGTCTTCCGGATGTGAATATTTGATAATCACACGGTTTTGAGTTAGGTCTCTCCTCCCTTCAGAATCCATATTTTGTTCTGGCTTGCTCCCTGCATTTCAGATTCTGAAAAAAAATTATCTANCTCAATTTTNTAAAATCATATGACCAATTTTTCTATTTTCCTGAAATCATTTTTGTTTACTTCATTGCTGGTTTTGATATTGAGTCATCAAGCGCTTGCAGCGAAAAAGCAGCGTAATTGGAGAATTGGATTAGGGAGNATGATCAATACGGTTTATTATGGATATGAGACAAAAAAAGGAGATTCAGATAAGACTAAAGTTTCAGCAAACAGTTCAGGGCAATTATACAGTACTTCTCTTGTGTTAGAATATTTGTTTGGTGGAAGAAAAAGTCCTGCTCTTTTTGGAGTTGAATTTGATCTTGGAACAAGTACTGGTCAAAGAAATTTCACCCTTGAAAATAGTAATAAGAAGATTGGGGACATTTTACAAAAAATTAATACGAATTATCTTTATGGAGGTAACGTATATTTTTCTGACGGAGGTGAGGAAGGCTTTAACTGGTCAGTAGGGCTTATGACAGGATCGATGGCTGTAAAGCAAACTTTTCAAAATGGTAATGTTTATGATGGTGGATCTGATCCGGATTCAGACATTACTTACAACACAACCCAGGAATCAAGTCACACGATCCCTGTTGAAATTGTAAAGTTAGGCTTAGAATGGATTTTGGAAACGGCAGTATTTCGATTTGAATACTTCAGTACCAAACAGACGTTTTTTGGAAGTGAAGATGCTCAAACCATCACTTCAGAAGATTTAGGTGTCCTCAACAGTGATAACAACCGACCGCAGACGGAAACAATCAAATTACAGGGTGGACTAGGTTTAGTCGTTCAAGGGCGTTTTTAGGGGCCTCAAAATCTTATCCCTAAAGTCATTCATGGGCTAAAACACTGGATCGAAATTTCCGCCGCTCAAAATTACTCCAACTTTTTTCCCTCTGAAAACTTCTTGATGGTTTAGAACCACGGCCAAGGGTACGGCCCCTGAAGGTTCAACGACCATTTTCATCCTCTGCCAAATCAATCGGGTTGCAGAAAGAATCTGTTCTTCTGTAACGGTGAGGATCGTTTCCACATATTTTTGAATCAATGCGAAGGTCAAATCTCCAAGGGAGGTTCTCAATCCATCGGCAATCGTGTCTGTTCGAGTTGCGGGAATCAGCTTGCCGGCCTCAAACGAGCGTTTAGCATCATCAGCATTCAGTGGTTCTGCTCCGATCAATCGTATGTGAGGCCATTCTGTTTGAAGAGCCAAAGCCGTTCCGCTCAAAAGCCCTCCTCCTCCGACTGGAGCTACCACTAGATCGAGGTCCTTGATTTCTCTGCATAATTCCAAGGCCGCGGTTCCCTGTCCTGGTATGATTCTAGGATCATTATATGGAGGCACTTCTTCGGCTTCCTGTTTCTCTAGAACATCCTTTAATGTCGATTCTCTTGCCTCAAGATTGGAGTCACAGTGAGTGATGATGCCTCCATATGCTTGTACCGCCTGTTGTTTTACTTCCGGAGCATTAAAGGGCATGACGATTTGAGCGTTAACCCCTCGCTCTGAGGCTGCCCTGGCCAGTGCTGCTCCGTGATTCCCGGATGAATGTGTTGCAACCGATTTGGGAAGGCCTTCTTCTTGAAGCATTTGCAGCGCATTGCTTGCNCCTCTGAATTTGAAGGAACCGGTTTTCTGTAAGTTTTCACATTTAAAGAACAATTCTGATCCGCAAATGTTGTCCAAACCATTACTGGTCAGGACCGGAGTTACAGAAATATGTCCTCTGATTCTGTTCTCGGCTTTAAGGACATCTTCAGGGACAGGAAGATTTTTCATGAATCCAGTTTACTGTTTGATTTCTTCAATGATGGTCCGCATCACAGGAATTTGAACATATCCTGTTTCGTTGCTCCAAAAATAATAGTAGCCGACTGCATTTCCGGAAGAATCCTTTTCGCTGGTAACTTTGCCGTCCCGAACCGTCCAGGTTTTAACAATGTTTCCGTTGTCTGCCACATAAGACACACGAAGGTCTTTCCCGAGCAGATTGTCTGCCTGTTTAAACATTTGGTTCCGTGATTCTTCGGTACATGCCGATAAAATGAAGNTCGAAAATAAGATCAAGATCCATCTATTCATGGTTTCAATTTGCTGTGATGTTATGTTGTTAAACGATATTTGGCTCTATGTAATAAAGCACACATAATCTCNCCAAGAGATTTATGTTCAATTATTGAACTTTGCACTTGCTTCATATTGGATTAGATTCTAGTTTGACTGGTTAAGACCATGAAAACAAAAGTTTTATTATGCGATATTCCCGAAATTTAAATTGGTACGCCGTTCGTACAAGGTCGCAAGCTGAGGAATTAGCAAGACACGGATTAAGCCAGAAAGGTTTTGAACTCCTGATGCCAACTTATCAGGCGGTGAGTCGGAGGAAAGACCGTCATAAGGTACTGACCAAACCGATTTTCAAAGGGTATCTTTTCATACGCCTTCAACTTGATGCCACTTTACATTTGGAGGTCTTGAAAACTCTTGGAGTGGTAGAAATTTTAAAAAACAGTCAGGGGCCCAAAACGATTCCAAATGAAGAAATTGATAACATCATGCTACTTGAAAAGCATGTTGGGGAATGTTTTGAAGCTCCGGAATTTAGTGTCGGAGAGAAAGTAATGGTTCGCGAAGGACCTTTGAAAGGACTTAAGGGGACCGTTGATGAAGTCCATCAGAGAATGCTCCGTGTTGGGATTGAATCCCTTCCGGGAGGGATCATGATCGAGATTGACCCCAGACAATTGATTTCGGAAGAATCAGGAATTTATCACACCATCGCAAGCGCCTGAAAATCTCCTAACTTTCATCTTCGGCGAGTGTGATCAGCGAATCGCCAGGCTGGAAACGGTAGTTCGTTTTTTTATTGGGGATTAAATAAATTCCAAAAGATTTTGAGGAATCAAACTCTTCTGCACGGATTTTAACTCCAAAACAGACTTCTGATCTTTGTTGTGCCGCAAGCATACAATCAGCAAAACTGATTTCCTCATTTTCAAATTCTTTAAAATAGAGGCTGATGGGTTTGACATAGACCTCACTTCCCTCTTCAGAAAACAAGTCATCATAGACCTGCATCACATCCGGGTCATCAGCAACTTGAGCAAAGATTTTTGAAACAAATTGATTGGAAATCAGGAAATCTTTAACCCCGGCTTTAAGCACCAGTTCCGTGTTTTCCGATTCCACAATTTCAGTAATCANTTTGGTNTCTATTTCTTTTCCTGTGTCACGGGTATGTTCCTGGAAAATATTTCTGATTTGAAGCAGTCGCATGATCGTTTTTGAATCGATTTCTTCAGCTTCTTCTCCGCTTCCAGCCAGGATGGAAACCGTTGTGTATTCTTCCAGCTTCAGCTTTTTTAACTGATCTTTGGAATGGTAGTCGATTTGGCTACATTTCATTTGAATGTCAGCNAATTCTTTTTTTATTGCTTCAAATTCCTTTTTAATGGCTGGGTCAAGGTTTTCAACGACCAGATTGACTGATGATCCTTCAATCATGTAACTCGCATATTCTCGCAATACAATTGGTGCTTTATTGTTCCAGCCAACAATCATGTGTTTTTCGACAGGTATATCTGCCCGGTCGGTAGAGTAACTCCTGGTTTTTGGTTCGATCACTTGGTGGGATGAATAATTAATCGTCGAATCNTCTTCTGCGAGAACAATAACATCGTCATCATCCTTTAAAACATAATCGAGAGGAGGATTCATCGTAATCANTCCTTTGGAATTTCTGACTCCCAAAGGAACGGTTTCCATGAAATGAAATTGAAGTTCTCCAAAGTTCTGAGTTCCCCATCCCTGGTCCGGGCGGAAAAAGTAAAATTCATTGCCCTCAAATCCCACCAAATCCATATAAACCATGGAAAGTCCTTCGCATCTGGATGTTTGTACCAACATTCTTGCTAAAAGATCGGCTTCGTTAAGGGTGGTGATTTTTCCTTCAACAATCGTTTCCGCGAGTTTTCGATAACGCTCAATGTGGACTTCTGCTACGACTGGAGGAACGGAGTCCTCCCCTTTGGCAGCAACGACCGCCATGATGGTTTTGATCACTTTGGCATCCGCTGCTTCTTTAACATCGTTGCTGTCGGAAGCTTTAGCCGTGTTTAAGACAACCACCGAATGCGCGACATCAATCCCTGCGTTGCGAAGATTCAGTAGACTNGTCGTCGATCCGCTTCGAGTAATGACTCTGGTTGACTGCAAATCCATGATCCGGTCGCGAAGATAGTCATCCATTTCTTCTTTATCCATGTCAGCAAGGATTGCAATGACGCCTTCATCCGATTCATTGGCAATGACAATTTCACGGATGATATCAATAACTCTCTCACTGAAACCCACAATTAGGATATGATCCTCTTCGATGACCTTGCTTTTGCCTTTTCTGAGCATGGCAAGGCGCTTATCAAATTCTTGGGTGATAAAAGCGACCATGCTTGAGAAAAGTACAATACCAATTGAAATCGTGGCGATGCCAACGAGTTTGCCTGCAATGTTTGAATCAGTATCTAATTCGGCAAGAGCTCCTGAATCAGTGATTTGTGAGAAGGCATGCCAGATGAGTTGTAATGGATCCTCAATATTTGGATCATGAAAGAAGAGATAAATAATCACCCGAAGTCCACCCATGACAATGAATGCAATGGTAAACATCAGGAGCAGGGCTAAAAACACATAAAGCCCTCCTCGAGACATCAGATTATCGAGCTTGTACTTGAATTTTTCCTGGAAAGAGAATTGTTTATCAGAATCCATGTTGTCCAGAATCGCAGTGAGTTATAATGGTCTGAAGCCGTTTATGAATTAACCTGGATAAGGACCTTATTCCTGCCAGGTTTTTATTCTANGTNAGTTNTTNAGTGAATGCCCAACTAGCTATAATAGAATTCGAAAGTGCAAGGGTCAATATTAGATAAATTATGAAATTGAACTTTTTTTGAGAGACCTGCTGGAATCGACCAACTCNATAAATACCAATTTTAAAAAATTCCTGACTATGTCCTGGTACGANCCTTTTAAACTGAAACGCCGGAAATGGAGTGAACGCAGTCCTACCGGCAAAAAAATATACGTNATTTATTATTTGATCCTTGTTTCAGTTCTTGGAGTCATTTTATGGATTGGAGAATTCAGTGAAGAAGCTCAAACCCGTGACCAGCAAAAAATGCTTGAATGGCAGGAATCACGAAAAAAAGAAGCCCTAAAGCAGAATAAAAATTCTGAANAATAATTTAAAAATTGAGGGATNTGGCAGGGAACGAGGAATCCCCAAGCTGCTTAAGTTTATTAGGATTTCTTGTCGAGGAGGGGATCTAAGAAAAGAAAAACTGAAGCTTTTACAAATGAAGCTGCCGCATTGAATTGATTAAAATTTCATATGCAATGCGGCATTTGGAAACAAACTTCATTTTCCCTGTTTTGCCCTATGATTTGCTGGTTTAACACCAATCAATGAATTAAGGGGGCTTGTTTTCAGCAGGGCAATTTCAGCCGGTTCTACACTTCGTTTCACCAGTGCTTCTTCCAAAAAATAATCAAACGTGTTCGAATCACTGGTAATGTCACAAATCATAATCACTCCTTGATGATGAAAGTTGGGCCCCTCCTTGGGCCTTATTTCCTCCTTGAACAGATAAGGACCCCTTCCCTGGGGTGAGGCCTTCCCTGGACTTGATTCCTTATCGGAAATTTTTCCCAAGACTTCACAAAAAATATTTCGGAGGATTCCCATTGAGATACAAAAAAGTGTCTCTCTCCATGAAGAATAAGGATTGGAAAATAAAATGATTTGTGTCTTTTCGGAGTAGACTTTTCCTTCCAGGAAATGTTGAAACGACATGAAATCCTGTGAAGCGGTCTGATGAAAAGATTCTGTGAAGAAAAAAGGATAGATTTAGGGATTCTAATCAGGATTTGAACTGCCAACCTGGAAATTTTGATTCCATTTCCCGTGCTTGCTTGATATAAAATCAGCTCTAAATAAACCTTCCTTCAACTAACTAAACGTACTTCATCCTTTTGAGCAATGAGTTCATTTTTGAGCAATGGTGATCCGGCAGCAATAGAAGGGCTATACGAGCAATATTGTAAGAATCCAGAATCGATTGATTCTGAATGGCGTAATTTTTTTCAGGGATTTGAGTTTTCTCGAACCGAATTTGAGGATCATGATGGAAATTCATTGAATCTTTCTCCAAATGATTCGAAGGCTGAAAATTCAAAAAAGGAAATTGCCGTCAGCAATCTGATTGATGCCTACCGTCAACGCGGGCATCTCTTTGCCAAAACGAATCCGGTTCGAGCTCGTCGAAAACATGAAATGCCAATCATCCTGGAGGATTTTGGTCTGGGAGAATCTGAGATGGACACGATTTTCCAAAGTGGACACAGGATTGGTATTGGACCNTCNNCGTTNAGGGATATCCTCGCTTTTTTAGAAAAAACCTACTGCAGTTCGGTCGGAGTTGAATACAAATTTGTTCGTAATCCGGAAGTNTTACAATGGTTAGAAGAAAAAATGGAAGGATGCTCCAATGCTCCTGATTATTCTGTTGAGGAGCAACTCGAACATCTTAAGAACATCAATGAAGCAGTAGGTTTCGAATCTTTTCTGCATACCAAGTTTGTTGGACAAAAACGATTTTCACTGGAGGGGTCTGAGGCGATTATTCCNGCACTGGACACCCTTGTTGAGAAGGGNGCAATGCTTGGAGTGGAAGAGTTTATTATCGGTATGGCCCATCGTGGACGATTGAATGTATTGGCAAATATCCTNGGTAAGCCTTACGAGGATATTTTTATGGANTTCGAGGGTAAAATGGTCGGTTCCGATGGGTTTGACGGAGATGTCAAATACCATATGGGACATTCCAGTGATCGGCTGGTGAGAAACGGGAATACCGTTCATCTCAGCCTGACACCAAATCCCTCTCATCTTGAAGCGGTCAATCCTGTGGTTGCAGGAATTTCAAGAGGAAAGATCGACCGGCGTTACCATGGAGATGTAGACAAACTCGTTCCGATTCTGATTCATGGAGATGCTTCTATTGCAGGCCAAGGCATTGTCTATGAGGTACTTCAGATGTCGCAGTTGCCTGGTTATCACATAGGAGGAACGGTTCATGTGGTGCTCAACAATCAGGTGGGGTTCACGGCGGATTATTTTGAAGGCCGTTCTAGCACCTACTGCACGGATGTCGCGAAGACGACACTTTCCCCGGTTTTTCATGTGAACGGAGATGATCTTGATGCCGTTGCCTATGTAACAGAATTGGCGTTAGAATTCCGACAGAAGTTTCATCGTGATGTATTTGTGGATATTGTTGCGTATCGCCGGCATGGTCACAACGAATCTGATGAGCCTCGTTTCACCCAGCCCGCTCTCTATAAAAAAATTGCTGAACATCCCAATCCNCTCCAAGTTTACTCTCAACGTCTCATTCAGGAAGGAAGGGTCTCTGAATCAGATGTACAGAAATTGGTTGAGGATTTTAAAAAGCAACTGTCTGAAAAGCTGGAAAGCACTAGAAAACAGGAAATTTCTGCTTCAACTTCATTTCTGGAAGGAGCCTGGTCAGGAATCCGTCAACCAGGAATGATCGATTTTGAACATTCTCCTGAAACGGGTGTTGAGAAATCGACTTTTCTCCGCTTGGCTGAAAANGTGACTGAACTTCCAGAGCAAATGAATTTTTTCCCAAAAATCCGCAAACTTTATGCTGAGCGGAGAGCAATGGTTTTGGAAAAGCAGATGCTGGATTGGGGGGCAGGCGAGACGATGGCTTTTGCGACCTTATTGGAAGAATACCGCCCGGTTCGTATCAGTGGACAGGATTCCGGAAGAGGAACCTTTGCCCACCGGCATGCGATAGTTACAACCGAAGAAGATTCTAAATACGTTCCTCTAAATCATTTATCCGACAAACAGGCTCCTTTTTCTGTTTATAATTCTCTGCTTTCCGAATACGGAGTGCTCGGTTTCGAATTTGGATATGCGTATGCAACTCCGAGGAGTCTTACTATTTGGGAGGCTCAGTTTGGTGATTTCGGAAATGGAGCACAGATCATTTTTGACCAGTTCATTAGTTCTGCAGAAACCAAATGGCATCGGATGAACGGACTGGTGGTGCTTCTNCCCCATGGATATGAAGGTCAGGGNCCGGAACACTCTTCCGCACGTATTGAACGCTATTTGGAACTTTGTGCGGACAACAACCTGATGATCATCAACTGCACTCTCCCGGCAAATATGTTCCACGCTTTACGCAGGCAAGTAGAGCAACCGTTCAGGAAACCACTTATTGTTTTTACACCCAAAAGTCTACTTCGGCATCCGAAATGTGTGAGNCCATTGGAGGATTTTCTCGGAGGGTCAAGATTCCGGGAAGTTCTGGATGATACCAAAGTGGAGCCTGAAAAAGTGCGGAAGGTATTATTCTGTTCAGGGAAAATCTATTATGAGCTNGAGTCGTTCCGGGAAGAAAAAGGTCAGGACCATGTGGCAATCGTCAGGCTTGAACAACTTCATCCCTTGCCNGTAAAACAACTTGAAGCAGTGATTGAACAATATTCCAATTGCCAAACTTGGTGTTGGGTTCAGGAGGAACCTGAAAATATGGGGGCATGGTGTTTCATGAATCGAAAGTTTAAATTCACCCCCAAGCCCCTTCAACTNGTTTCGCGGAAGGAATCTTCATCTCCCGCAGGGGGATTTGCAAAAATTCATCAGCAGAATCAACAGGCCTTGATCGAAAGGGCCTTCAGCATAGGATAAACCTAATCATTTCATTTTCAGATCATGGCAGTTCATGAAATAAAAATTCCCAGCCCGGGTGAATCAATCACGGAAGTCGAAATCGGGAATTGGCTTAAACAGGATGGAGACTTGGTTCAAATCGATGAGTCTCTCTGCGAAATAGAAACTGATAAAGCAACCTTGCCTCTGGTTGCCGAAGTTTCAGGCAGGCTGAAAATCATCCTCGAGCAGGGATCAGTCGCCAATGTCGGAGATGTCGCTTGCAGCATTGATTCGGATGCTGCGGGGCTTGTTCAGGAGAACAAAAGTGCTTCTAAGCCTTCAGCGCCTCTTCAGGAGGAAGCACCATTGCTGGCAGAAAAAAAGGATTCTCAAGAAACTGGATATCCGAAAGGCCATCCTTCTCCTGCCGCCAGAAAAATGATTGAGGAAAGAGGTCTGGAAACGGAACAAATTGAGGGTACAGGTCCGGGAGGAAGGATTTTGAAACAGGATGTTCCGGAAAAGCAGCAGGAGGTTCCAAAAGAGGTGCAAAGCAATCAAGAATCAGTAACTGCCGAAGATAATCCTGTTCAGGAAGGTTCTGATGCGTCCAGTCAAACTTTGGGGTCCGCTGAACATTCTTCAGGAAAGCGAGAGGTTAAACGGCAAAGAATGTCACGATTGCGCAGGAAACTCTCGGAACGCCTGGTTGCTGTCAAAAATGAAACGGCCATGCTGACCACCTTCAATGAAGTCGACATGCAGCAGATTTTTGACTTGAGGGGAGAGTACAAAGATTCTTTTGAAAAGAAGCACGGAGTCCGTCTTGGATTCATGGGGTTTTTTGTTAAAGCCTGCTCACAAGCACTGGGAGAATTTCCTGCAGTGAACTCACAGATCGAAGGTGATGAAATCGTCACTTATGATTATGTGGACATGGGGATTGCGGTGAGTGCACCTAAAGGTTTGATGGTGCCTGTGATCCGAAATGCTGAAACTAGAAGTATCGCTGAATTGGAAACGGAAATTCGAAGATTGGCTGCGAGGGCCAGAGATAATCAACTGAGTCTTGAGGAAATGGAAGGCGGAACCTTCTCCATTACCAATGGCGGCGTTTTCGGCTCCATGCTTTCGACACCCATCCTTAATCCTCCCCAGGCAGCNATTTTGGGAATGCACAACATTGTCGAGAGACCTATGGCCGTCAATGGAGAAGTCAAAATCCGACCGGTGATGTATTTAGCCCTTTCGTATGACCATCGTTTGATCGATGGACAGCAATCGGTCAGTTTTTTAGTTCGAGTTAAAGAACTCCTGGAAACACCTGCCAGAATGATGTTGGGAGTTTAATGAAAACAGGATGAATGCTCGAACAAGTTCATTTGAAAAAATTTCATTTCAATTTTTTAAGACTTCTAACTTAGCAATTTCTTGATGGACAAATTTGACGTCACCGTGATTGGTTCAGGCCCAGGGGGTTATGTGGCTGCCATTCGATGTGCACAATTAGGAATGAAGACCGCAATCATTGAACGCTATTCAACCCTAGGGGGAACCTGTCTCAATGTGGGCTGTATTCCTTCTAAAGCTCTTTTGGATTCAAGCGAACATTATCACAACGCCTTAAAGAATTTCGGGAAGCACGGTATTGAAACCGATGGAGTCCGCTTGAACTGGCCTGGGATGCTTGGCAGGAAGGATGATGTTGTCGGTCAGACCTGTTCTGGTGTTGAATACCTGATGAAAAAAAACGAGATCAAGGTCATTCACGGACATGGCTCCTTTGAAACCAATCAGAAAGTGTTGGTCCAAGGTGAAGACGGATCCAATATTTCTGTTGAAACAGAAAACGTCATCATTGCGACAGGTTCGAAGCCATCCAGCATTCCTGGGGTTCAAATTGATAAGCAGCGAATTATTACTTCCACGGAAGCTCTGAAATTAGCTGAAGTCCCCAAAAAAATGGTGGTCATCGGCGGAGGAATCATCGGATTGGAACTAGGATCCGTTTATTCACGTTTGGGTACTGAAGTACAGGTGGTGGAATATCTGGACCGTTTGATTCCTTCGATGGATGGAAGCTTGGGCAAGGAAATGCTGCGTACCTTGAAAAAACAGGGGATTCAGTTTTTCCTCAGCCACGCAGTACAAGAAGCTAAAAATTTTGGAGATAAGGTGGTTGTCAAGGCGTTGAACAAAAAAGATCAGGAGGTTGAATTTGATGCGGATTACTGCCTCGTTGCGGTTGGTAGACGTCCCTATACCGAGGGGCTCAATCTGAATGCCGCAGGTCTTGAAATTGATGAGAAAGGAAGGGTTCCAGTCGACGAAAATCTTCAAACTCAAACTCCTGGAATTTATGCGATTGGAGATGTGGTGAGGGGTGCCATGCTCGCACATAAAGCAGAAGAAGAGGGAGTGTTTGTTGCTGAAATCATTGCTGGAGAAAAACCTCACATTAATTACCGAAATATTCCTAGTGTGCTTTATACCTGGCCTGAAGCCGCAGGAGTAGGTTTCACCGAAGAAGAGCTGATTTCCGAAGAGAGACCTTANAAATCCGGAAGTTTCCCCTTCAGGGCTCTTGGGCGGGCTCGTGCTGCNATGGAAACCGATGGTCTGGTGAAAATCCTTGCTGACCCAGATACTGATGAAATTCTAGGTGTGCACATGATGGGAGCGCGAATTGCGGATTTGATTGCTGAAGCCGTTGTTGCTTTGGAGTATCGTGCCAGCGCAGAAGATCTTTCAAGAATGTCCCATGCCCATCCTACTTTTGCAGAGGCAGTCAAAGAAGCCGCTCTTGATGCAACCGCAAAGCGTCCNCTGCATCTTTGACCGTTTTATTGCTGAAGGTCATTCGTTTTTAAACCACGCCTTCAGGAAGCCATTCCGATGGTTAGGGTTTCAATCCAANTNAAAATNGCNCTGGGNTTAAGCGTTTTAATCCTCATTGCCTTACTCTGGAAAATTCCTGAATCCCTTCAGGATGAATCCGTATGGACAGATAAAATTGTACACCTTCTGATTTTTATGATTCTGGCAATCAGNTACCTCAATGTGNGCACACANNGNTTTAAAAACTTNAAATNNNGAANTTTTGGAAAGGCATTAGGAGCCGCAGCACTTTTTTCTATTTTAACAGAAGCTTTGCAACTTCTTGTTCCCTGGAGACACGGTGATTTCATGGATCTCGCAGCCAATATTCTCGGAGTTGGTTTGGCAGGAATCATGGTGAAATCCATGCATTCTTTAAAGAAAACGNTCTGATCGTTTAGGTTTTTTATCCCTCATCATTTTTCATTTTCAGTACAGAATTGATTAATAGAATTGTTCCCGTGCGGTCTCTGCATTAGTCTAATCATTGTGGTTCAAAAAAATTAAGTCTGACCTCAGCTGAAGTCAGATAAAATCATTTTTATGATAAAATGGTTCTGTTCCCTAGGAATCGATCTGGAATCAAGTTCCAATGTCAACACGCGAGCAGATTCTAATTGTAGACGATCAGGAAAATAACCGACTGGTTGTAGAGGACCATCTTCGCAAACTTCGGTGTGATATCCATGGGGCGTCATCGGGGGAAGAAGCATTGGAGATGCTATCAGCGATCAAACCCGACTGTATCCTGATGGACATCATGATGCCCGGGATGGATGGTGTTGAGACGACCCGCAGAATCAAATCCCTCAAAGCTTTTGAGGAAATTCCTGTTCTGATGATCACTGCCCGTGATGAAGTTTCAGGAATCCAGGATGCCTTAGATGCGGGCGCCGTAGATTACNTNGTCAAGCCGGTGGAACCAACAGCCCTTCTTGCCAGGGTTCGTTCCGCACTCAGAACGCGACACGCCTTTCAGCAGGTCAGAGATCTTAATCAAGACCTCCTTGCACAAAAAAAAGAACTGAGTAATTTTACCCACATGGTCAGCCATGACCTCAAATCTCCGGTTGTAGGGGCCGCGAGTCTTTTTAATTTCTTTCTTTACCGTCTCCGTGACGATTATCCGGAAATCCTGGAAGATGACGGGATGAATGAAATGCTCCAGAGGATNCCGGACACCTTCACCAAGTTGCTTTCTTTCATCAATACCATGCTCGATTACGCGGAGGCAGGACGTGTGATAGGGAAGCAGGAAATGGTATCAATGGACAAGGTCCTCAGTGCAGTCGTGCAGAATTTTGAATATGCAGTCAATGAAGGCATGGTCCATTTTGAAAAAGAGGGCAGTTTCCCGGAAGTCTGGTGTGATCCTGTGAGAATGGTTCAGGTCTGGCAAAATTTGATTGCCAACGCGATCAAATACCGCGGAGAGAAAAATCCGGTCCGAGTCAGTCTTGGAGGAGGTTTGCTGCAAAACGGCTGGAAATTCTGGGTGGATGACAATGGCCCTGGAATTCCGGATCATGAATTTGAAAACATTTTTCAGCCTTTTGTGAGGGCGGATCATGAGACCGAGGGAAGTGGGATAGGACTTGCTACATCGGACCGCATCCTCAAGGCCCATGGGGGGATCATCCGGGTGGAGCCTAAACCAAGTGAAGGAGCCCGTTTTGTTTTTGAACTTCCTAATCCAATTTGATTTTGAATTCAATGACCCAGCCAACTGCTTCCTCTCAGGCTTTTCAGAAACAACCTCCTGAAAAATACGATTTGCGACCGGTTCATGGAGCAAGGGTTGCTGGAAGAGTTCTCAAGACTCTGGCCATTGCGATTCGGATTCCTTTGATTCGGGGACTGATCGGCAGGTTTGTGTTATGGCAACTGGGGGTTTACAGGTTCAGGAAAAGCCGGCCCTCTGGAGAAGCACTCATGCATCCGGTCCATCCAAATTTTCGTCAGCAGAGCAAAAAAGAAGCGTTGAAATCAATTCAGGATTTTTTTGATTCTGCAAAGAATAAACACTCGGCATCATCAAAAAACATTCGACCCAAAACACAGAAATCAACAAAAAGTCAGGTCAGAAAATCCATTGAACGGGAAGGAGTGGAAACCGTATTTGATTTCCANCAGGCTTATCTTGAAGGCATCACCACTCCTTCCCAGGTCGCTCAAAGGTTTTTGGATGTGGTCCGCAGCATGGAAGAAAGCGCGGTGCCTTTGAAACCGATGGTGGAATGGGATTCCAAGGAGATCCTTAAGCAGGCGGAAATTTCGACAAAACGCTTTGAAAAGGGAAAACCTTTGGGAATTCTGGACGGGGTTCCTGTTGCTGTCAAAGATGAAATTGATCTTCTGCCTTATAAAACCATGGCAGGGACCAGATTTTTCACAAAGACCACTCCATCACAGGATTCTACAGCAGTTTCCAGATTGCGCCGTGCCGGAGCTTTGATGGTTGGAAAAAGCAGCATGCATGAACTGGGAATGGGAGTTACGGGGCTGAACGTAAATTGCGGAACAGCGAGAAATCCTCATCACCCCGATCATTATCCAGGTGGTTCCAGTAGTGGGTCTGCAGTAGCAGTCGCTTCAGGGATCTGCCCCCTTGCACTGGGGATGGATGGAGGAGGTTCGATCCGTATTCCCGCCAGTTTGTCCGGGGTGGTTGGGCTGAAAACCACCTGGGGCAGGATCAGCCGTTCAGGAACGGTTCCTCTCTCCTGGAGTGTGTCGACCATGGGGCCTCTCGGTGCAACCGTTGAAGATGTTGCTGCTGGTTATGTAAAGATTGCCGGCCCTGATGAAAGTGACGAATGGACCAAGCAGCAACCTGAGATTCATCTCCAGGGATTTTATGAATCCAGACTGGAAGGCATCCGTTTGGGATGGTTCCCTGATTGGTTCCATCATTCAAAACCAGAAGTGGCAAACGCTGTAAAAAACATGTTTCCGGTTCTAAGAGAAGCTGGTGCAACTTTGCATGAAATCAGTATTCCTAAGTTGGATGCAGTGCACCTATCTCTTATCATAACCATCATTACAGAAATGCGTGCTTCTCTTGAGTCGTTTTCGGAACAGTGGAAGTCCCCCTTATGTTTTGAAAACTTCATCAACCTGAGAATAGCGAAGTTGCTTCGCGGAGAAGATTATCTCAAAGCCCAACGAATTCGTGCTGAAGCCATTGACAATTTCCGGAATATCTTTCAGCAGGTTGATGCCCTGATTACACCAACGACGGCCTGTACGGCACCTTTGATTTCAGAAGATGCCATGGGTGCAGGTGAATCAGACTTAGCCGCAGCTAATGAACTGATGCGTTTTGTTACNTCGGCCAANCTTACCGGGTTGCCCGCNATNTCACTGCCCGTTGGTTACGATGGAAAAGGACTGCCGATTGGAATGCAGTTGATGAGTGGTGCATGGCAGGAATCCTTACTTCTAAGACTTGCTTATTTCNTNGAACAATCTGTTGAGCGGAAAATGCCGATGNTGCATTTTTCATTGCTTAAGGATCNGCCATTCGAGAAACAATAAACTTTCCCCAAAAGTCTTGATGCCTCAGGTATGGGGCTTATAATCATTTTTTCCATTTGGAAACAAGCATCCAATGGGTTGGAAATCAAATTATTGTCTCAAAACAGGGCCAGTAGCTCAGTTGGTTAGAGCAGTCGACTCATAATCGATCGGTCGCAGGTTCAAGTCCTGCCTGGCCCACCACATAAATCAAATTACAATGAGTGAGCAAATAGAAAAAGTAATTGCACTTGAAAAAAGAATCGAGGAATTAGAGTTTCGAATCAAAATGGATGAGAGTCTNTATAACGAATTGGCCAATCACCATAAAGTCAATCGAACATTGATNAATAACTACCGTGAGACCCTTAAAGCATTAAAAACCGAAAACTTAGACAAAGAAATTGTTAGTAAGATAGAAGGGTTAAGTGTGGAAAGAGCAGAATAANCACACTAATTTTGTAGACGACATTCGTTGTATAGTTGACCTCGTCGAAGCNCAAGAAAACATCTTTTAANAATAACNATACCTNATGAGTTANGTGGTTCANGTCACNGCNGTAGTGGANGGTGATATCGATAAAATTGAAGGACTGATTAACCAGTATCGTTACAAGTGCCTGGAAAATCAGCCGGGGATGCAACAATTTTATGTCTGCAGACATTTAGAGCAGCAAAATGTTTTTCTCTACACCCAGATCTTCAAAGATCAGGAAGCCCATCAATCTCACCTAGAGGGAGATGATCCCAAGTGGTTCTTCCAGCAAATGGAAGATCATGAGTTCAGTTTTCAGGGGCAGTGGGTTGCTGGAATGGAAATAGAATCTTCTTCGGGGCAAATCCTAAATTAAAACTAATACTCTTTTAGAATCCATTGAAATAGGAATATGAGTTTTGTCGTGGCAATCAGGATTCAGTTAGAAGGAGATGCAGAAATCTTTCGTGAAATGATCATGCAGTACCGTGAAGACTGTTTGGCCAATGAAAGTGGNATGGAGCAGTTCCTCATCTGTTCCATACCCGATGACGAAAAGGGTTTCCTGTTGTTTGAAGTGTTTAGTGATCAGGAAGCACACCAACTTCATTCGCAGGGGAGTGACCTGCAGAAACTCCTCCAATCAATGCAAGAGCAAAATATGNGGATGGAAGTGATGATGATGGGGGGAGAGGAAATAGAATCGGAAACTCAACCTATTCTTAACTAATAAGTTCAGTTTTTAGTTCTATTTTTTGTAGGAAGCTTATTCTTTAGATCATCACTAGAATGACCCCTGTGACTGCAAGGACCGATAGTTCAATTCCAAAAAATGAGAAAAAGACAGAAAAAACCAGCAAATCGTCTGAGGTTTGTTGTTTAGCTTCCCGGTGAACTGCTATTGGTTTCTCAACATTAACAATTTTTTCCACCACTACTTTTTCCACAACAGGGTCAGGTTTTTGTGCCTTGTCCACGGTTTTTAGAACCTGATCCGCTACAGACAGTTCATTGATCAGGTGGTCCAGGTCATTTGCTTGAGTCATGGTGATTCAATTCTTCGAAGCGTATTTTGTATAAACAGGTGATTCAAAATACATGAGGCTGATTCAAAAACACTGCAGGAGCATGACGGAATTGTTCTTCAGAAATATTAAAATCTCTAAGTACTTTCCTGAAAAAATGATCTTCTTCATCCAAAAAAAGATCATCGGAAAGCAGCATTTCAAAAAGATAAACCACGGCTTTTAATCGATCATCCAAAGGTAATTCTTTGAAAGTGAAAACACACTCTTGATAGATTTGGTCGAACTGGTTGTTTTCATGATGTTTCTCAAGTTCTTCCAACTTTAAGGGGATTTTTTCATGACTGCAGACCTTTTGAATGTATTCACGCTCTGAATCTGCAATTTCTTTGTCCACAGAAGCGCCCAACCAGAGCAAGTGCACCAGTGCTTGAGGCTCATCAAATTCCATCTATCGATCTATACTCCAGGCCATGAATATAGTGTTTCTGGTAATTTTTAAACCGGATTTGCTTCGATTGTTTCTTGTTCCAGAGATTGGTTCCACGTCATTAGTTTGCTAGCTTGCTTCAGCAAACGNCTGAAATAAAAAAGCAGGGATCCCCATCCGTGAAAAAAGAGAATACTGAATTTACTTGGAGAATTGTTCATTTAATGTGTCCAGTTTTGGAAGGCATAAAAAGAAGCTGAAAATATGACTGATAATCCGATGACCAGGAAAAAGTATTTCAGCATACCATGTGGATATGCCCTTTTTGTGTTTTGAGTNCCTCGAATCGGNTTGGCAAAATCCTGAATCATGATCCTTAATATATATGTCCTTAAAAAATTGATGATTCACAATAGTGATAACATAAAGCTTCAACTTTAATGCCAAAGAGTTTTTAGTTTGTTGAATTGAAAGATTAAGAAACAGAAAAAGGACCTTTAGACTTAAGCAAACTGAGAATCAGTTTTTAAGGATTCCCTTGATACAATAGGCAATCACAGCGGCTACCTGTTCGGGAGATCGACAAACTGCTGCAGATGATTGATCAATTTCTTTGAGCGCATGGTCATGTTCCTCATCGTGAAGGAGGATCAAGGACTTGTTCAGGGCGTGAGCGATTCCGGCTTCAAAAGCGGCATTCCACTGTTTGTATTTTTTGCCGAAGCGTACAACAACAATATCTGCTTCCTGAATCAATTTTCTTCTTCGGATACTGTTCAACCCTGCACCCTTATGGTCATGCCAAAAGCTATCACTTTCGCTGCCGAGTAAAATACTCCCGCAGTCGTCACTGTCGCTATGACCTGTGTTCGGTTCGGAAAATTGAATCGGGACTTGGTAGGTATTTAAGACCTCTTTGATCTGTTCACGCCAGTCACTATGAATTTCTCCAGAGAGATAGACGTTCCATGGATTTTCCTGAAAGGTTTGCTGTTGTATGTCTTTTTTCGCATTCATGGTTCTGGATTTTGAGCAATATAGAAAAAATGGCTAATGGGATGAATGGATCCTCCAAAAACGAAAATTTGGAAGAGATATCGGGCTATCTGAAAAATTAAAATTGTTTCAGGATTTTCCTGGTGAGAAAAACTGGATACAGAATAGAAGTCAAAACAAGTTCATGCAAGTTAGGCATGCCTCCCAAGATATATTTTTCTGAAAAGAAACTGGAAAGCTGAGCTTGTTCCTGTAAGCTATGATTCCTTTAAATAAAGCTATTATTTAAGTCTAAAAAAAGTGACTTATACAAAAAACCTCTGCATGGAAGCGGAAATAGAGGGTAAAAATCATTTTTTTATGAATTCTTTTTGATCACAGAATGGATGGTGCTACGGGAATTGCATAAAGGAACAAGTCTGGAAATCCTAACAGCAGGGCAAGTCTGGCAGGGATGACCCAGTCCCGAAATTGAACTTAGCTGAGATAAGAGTATGAGTGTTGGTAAACTGACCGGACCTAAAAAAGCAGCGATCCTGCTTTTGGCATTGGGAGAGGATGCTGCAGCAGAGGTGTTGAAAAACCTGGAAGAAGTAGAAATCCAGCAGGTAGGGTATTTCATGACCCGTTTCACAGACATCGCTCCGGAAGAAGTCGATATCGTCCTGGAAGAATTTTACCGGAATTCGGTAACCCAGGAAGAAGGCGTCAACATAAATGCCTCTCCAGATTTTGTCCGCAATGCCCTGAACAAAGCGGTTGGTCCGGACCGGGCCAAAGAACTTTCCGACAACCTCAGTGCTACTGGAGAAGATTCAGGGCTTGATGCCTTGAGGTTCATTGAGCCNGTCATGATTTCCAACTACATNCGTAATGAGCANCCACAAACCATTGCGCTTGTTCTTTCTTATTTGAACAATCTGGAACAGGCCTCGACAGTGTTAAGGACCCTACCAGAAAGTGTACAGGCCGATGTCGTCTATAGAATGGCTGTCATGGAAAGCATTCCTCCCGGAGTGGTTCAGGAAATGAATGATGTGTTGACTGAGGAAATGAAAGCTGCAGGCAGTGGAGGCGCAAAAGTTGGAGGNATAGAACCGGTTGCAGAAATCCTNAACTCGGTTGATAAAGCCACNGAAACCAGNATNCTATCAACCATTGAAGAGTCCAATCCGGACCTTGCTGAACAGATCCGAGAATTGATGTTCACATTTGAAGATCTTGCTCTTATTGACAGCAAGCAAATGCAGACGGTCATGAAAGATGTCGACCAGGCCGATATGGTTCTTGCCCTGAAAACTGCAAGTGATGCGATCAAGGAACTCATTTTCAGCAGTATGTCAACCCGTGCGGCAGAAATGGTCCGCGATGACTTGGAAAACCTTGGACCTGTCAAAGTTTCAGATGTTGAGGCTGCTCAGCAGAAAATCATCAAAGTGGTGAAGAAACTTGAAGAAGACGGAACGATTGTTATTGCTGGTGCAGGCGGTGGAGATGTGGTATAAAAAGAGTTTGATGATTTTTCGAGCATTATTTCGTGATAATCATCAANTGGCTCCTGGTAAGGAGCATTGTTTAGTTTAGGTCTGTTTTTCGGTGCTATGGATGCTCCGAGGGTTTCAGACCCCATGAAACGAAAGGATAATCATGGCAGTAGGAACGGTAAAATGGTTTAATCCTACCAAGGGATATGGATTCATCCAGCCCGACGGAGGAGGCAGTGATGTTTTTGTACACAAAAACGATCTTCACGGGACCTTTATCAACGAAGGGGACCGAGTTGAGTTTGAAATTGGTGAGGGACGAAAAGGGCCAGCGGCTCAGGACGTTCGAAAACTCACTGATTAATCCCCCTTCCAATTAATTTCGGGGTCCCGGCACTTCTTCCGGGTTGTGATCGTGTGGGCTGCGTCTTTTAGGCTCATTCCTTTGGCCCCGTTCTTTCCTTTTTATTTTGTGATCCGCTAAAATTTTATCCGGCAGGAAGTTCGTGAGGATCTTTGGCAGAACCGAAGAANCATCTTTAAATGAATGATCTTTCAGCCCTTAGAATTAAAGTTCGTAAAGAGTTTTTTTGAGATAATTTCTGACGCTAGGATCCTGTTTCAGGAAATCCATCAGTTCCTGCATTTCAAGAAGGATCCCGTCTTCGGATTCAAAAGGCTGGTCTCGGTTCCGTTTGTATTGAAGTTCCCGAAGCCGTTGAAGTGCGTATTTTTTTGAAAGCGACATACTTTCTTTATCTTCAACTTCAATGCCATGATCGAAAAGGATTTCATCGATTGCGTAGTTTCTCCCTTTTTTGAAGCTCTACCTGATATTTCAGCAAGCCGACATCCCANATCGGTTCTTTTTTCCAACGATAATTTTGATTGAAAAATCCTCGCATCTGCTCCAGGATGCATCCTTTTATTTTTGCAGGAACAGGTTTTTTGGGGTTAGCTTGACGCATACAAGTCCGAATCAGTCTTTCTGCTGNGATATCTCTGATGATAAGGTATTGAAAAGCTGGNTGAGTGACCATCAATTCTACTGAAAGAATCAGATGTGTCTGTCCATCCTCAAGTTTTTCNCGAAGGGTTCCGAATTTGAAGGATTGGTATCCATAAGGCCTGTCAGGAGTTTTTAGCACTTCCTGGTAACGTGATTTTTCACTCACTCCCCTGAGTAGAACACAACTTTTTATTTCCTGGGGTGTTTTCCATAGTTCACGACATTCATCCAAGGTTTTTGCTCCAATAAAGTTTGTTTGGAAAGCACAACCTAACAACAAAAAAACCAAACCGGATCTTTTTGACTGTTTTTTGAAAAATGGGAAAAAAATCAAANGAAAATGAAATTCAGTGAAAAAGGTTTTTCGTAGGATCTGGAATTAGGATGAAATGAAAACATCTGTTTATCATAAATGCAGATTCTGACCCTTCTTCTATGGCAATCATTCTTTATCTTTTTCCTCTAACCTGAATGAAAATTGACATGAGTGTGCAAATGAATGAATGGGGGCAGCCGATTGGATTTTCAATAAAATCGAGGAAGCCACCGGTTTTTCCTCAAGGAATCGTATTGGAAGGTAGGTTTTCCCGATTAGAACGTTTCCGTTCGGATCACCCTATGGAAGAGTTGTATGAAGCCTTTGTCAGGAAACAGGATGAAAGCCGTTGGACTTACCTCCCTTATGGACCTTTTGAGAATTTCTCAGATTTTCAAAAATGGGTCCATCAATTTGCGCTTGAGCGGGAACCTCTATTTTATCTGATTTTTTCCAACCAAACTCAAAAGCCTTTGGGACTGGCATCCTATACTCGAATAGATCAAGAAAACCGAGTGATTGAGATTGGTCATCTACATTTTTCTGAAGGGCTTCAACAGCAAACGGCAGCTACAGAAGCCATGTTTCTGATGATGGCCCATGTTTTTGAGTTGGGCTATCGGAGATATGAATGGAAATGTGATTCTCTAAACCTTCCATCCTGCCGCGCTGCGCAACGTCTCGGTTTTTCCTTTGAGGGGGTCTTCAGGCAGGCAAGGATTTATAAAGGACGTAACCGGGACACAGCCTGGTTTTCGGTCATTGACTCAGAATGGACTCAATTGCGTCGGATCTATGAAACATGGTTGGAGCCCGCGAATTTTGATTCAAATGGGTTTCAAAAAAAATCACTTTCTGCTTTAACGAAACCTTTGTTAAAAAACTCAATGTCCTGAGTGAAAAAATATAAAGTGGATCATTAAGATCGGAATCGNTCAGGAGAAAGATCAGCAGCACGGACTCCAAGGTGACTGACATCTGGGGGGAATTCTTGATTCAAAATCATTGCAGCAGCAACTCTTGAGAGCGCAGGAGANGTCTGGATTCCATACCCTCCCTGCCCTGCGAGCCAGAAAAACCCGGGGTGGTCTTGGTCGAACCCAACAACGGGTGTTTTATCCGCGACAAAGCTTCTCAATCCTGCCCAGGATTTACTCACTCGCTTAATTGGAAAATTCAAAGCCTTTGNAATTCTTTCAGCAGCAACGGCAAGATCCCAGTCCTGGGGCCTAGCATCCTGGGGTTCAACAGGTGTTTCATCAGCCGGTGATCCAAGTAAATCTCCCCCTTCTGGTTTGAAATAGAAATNTTCATCAATATCCACCACTGCCGGCCAGGATCTGCAATTGATTCCTTCTGGNGGTTCAAAAAGCATTGCCGTTCTTCGTTTAGGTNTTAGTTTTACAGGAGCAACTCCGCAATTTTGAGCTACTTGGTCAGCCCATGCACCGGCGGCATTGACCAGGATTTCTGCATGGATCTGAATTTTGCCTGCATGAATAACCCAACTGTTTCCGCTTCGATATGCCTGCTCCAGTGCATGTTCGTTAAGTATTTGACCACCTAGCTTTCGAAGTCCTTTTAAAAAACCCTGATGCAGGGCATTGACGTCAATATCCTGGGATTCCGGTTCAAAAACTGCTGCCTCCAAATAATCTTTTTGGAGAGAAGGAACCCGTTTCAAGGTCTCTTTTTTATCCAACCATTGGACATTGGGACAAAGTTCTTGGGTTTCATAATAAAACTGTTCCAGATTTTTTAATTGATCTTCTCGGGCCAACATTAAAACGCCACGAGGATTGATTAGAGGATGCTCTGAAAATCCAGAAGGAGGATTTTTAAAGAAATCTCCACTTGCTGTAGTTAATGCCCGAATCGTTCGATTTCCGTAACTTTCGGCATACAGTGCTGCGGAACGACCTGTGGAGTGGTAGCCGGGTTGTTCTTCCATCTCAAGAAGAAGAACCTTACCGTGCGNCGCCAGATGGTAAGCAACAGAGGCTCCAGCGATACCTGCGCCAACAATCAAAAAATCNGTTTTCTGATCCATGNTTCGATTTNAANTCTNCGTGAATNTAAACTGAAGCATTATTCTTCNNTCACCNATCNAGACGAAGGATTCGCGCTTTTTTGAAAACTTTCCATCGGCGTGAAATTTTGTTTTTCTTGAGTTGTGCTTCTTTTGACGTTTCATAAAAGCCTAATCTCAGCCGGTATTTTGGCTCCAATGATTTCCCGTCGATTTTTCTGGAGAGGAAACTGAAATCGTTTAAGGGAGCAAACCGGGCCATATCCTCAAATGCTTTNNGTTGTTNGAGGTAGGAAGGGAGTTCAATCACCCAGGGTTTGTTTCGAGGCTGCTTCAGGTTGACCAGTTCCCGGGACATTTCTCTGGAATCAGGTATGACCGGCCAGAATTTCTTGGGGAAATCTAGAATTTCTCCTAGGCTTTCTTGAATGGTTAATCCTTCTTCCAAGGCATCTTCAGTATTCTTGAAAAAGCCAATCCTAACCCGATACCTGTATTTCTTGTTATATGTTTCTTCTGTTCTCTGAAGATAGGTATAGTAACCTTCTTCGGTCAGGAGCCTTGCCCAATNTACAGCCGTTANAAACTCTTCTGATTCAAACGAACCCAGTTGAAGAGAATATTTCCCCTGTTTCTTCCTGGAGAGAATGTCTTTCCTTGCATCAAGTTCGGATCGGAATTGGATTCGAATTTTATCTCCGCTAAGAGCCCATTCCCAATCTCTGGATTTTTCTGGAGTCAGTGGAAAATTGATTTTCAAATGGTTCTGAACCGCAAGAGTCATCCATTGATCGAGTGGTTGTTCATTGATGTTCGTGTCAAATATCTGAAAAAANGATTCCCCGCTTTCTTTCAAGGCTGAACGGTCTGAAATTGGAATCGGACCGAGAGGTTCTCCGATATCACTAAAGTTATCATTGCTGATCAAAGTGGTATTTGTGATGGCTTCAAGCATGCCCTCATCCAAAAGAAGATCTTGTTGAATCATCACATCCTGTTGCAGGTCGTAGGTCTGGATTCTTACCAGACGATAGGCGGCAAATGTCAGCAGAATGACACCCAACCAGACGAGGATCAGTCGTGACCACGAAACATTCTTATTCACGATCAGGCCGAGATGGAGTATTTTGTCATGCGTAAATGGTTAAACAGATCTAAAACAGGAAGTAGATGGAAGTGAGTGAAGGTCTTCTTTATCTTGGTGGTATTTCAGCAGACTCCTTGCTGGAACGATTTGGTTCGCCTCTTTATGTTTACGAGGAAGATGTGCTGATCAGCAGATTCAGAAAGATGAGAAATTGTTTTCCGCCTGATGAAGTAGACATCCATTATGCCATGAAAGCAAATTACAATCCATCCCTGCTGAGTCTGCTATGTCGGGAAGGAGCCTGTATCGACGCGGTTTCAAGTGGTGATGTGAGAATGGCTCTGGAAGTTGGTTTTGATCCCCATCGGATCCTATTTACGGGAAATAATTCAAGGATGGAAGAAATCGAATTCAGCATGTCCAAAAAGGTTCCTGTAAATTTAGGTTCGCTCGAATTACTCGAACTCTACGGAAATCGTTTTCCGGGAACTTCAGTGTCGATCAGGGTTAACCCCGGAATGGGTGCAGGTCATCACTCACACTGTATTACCGGAGGACCTGATTCAAAATTCGGCATCTACCGTGACCGTCTTGCTGATGCTTTGAAAATTTCAGAAAAGCANGGNCTAAAACTNTCNGGCATNCATTCNCATATTGGAACNGGAATCAGGAAAACGGAGGCCATGATCGAGGCGATGGATTTAATCCTAGATTCAGCTAAGCATTTTCCTGANTTGGAATTTGTTGATTTTGGTGGTGGGTTTGACATTCCCTACCGTGAATCGGATGAGGAACTTGATCTTGAAGAACTTGGGCAAAGGATGCGTCAACGTTTTAGGGAATTTTGTAAAAATTACGGAAGAGATCTGAAGATGAAAATCGAGCCGGGACGCTATATTATAGGTCCGGCAGGANCNNTNTTAGCAACGGTAACCAANATAACAGAGACCCCNNCCAAAAAATTTGTAGGAATCGATACCGGATTCAATCACTTGATCAGGCCGATGATGTATGGTTCTTATCATCGGATTGTCAATGCTTCAAAAATGGATGCNCCAAAAGAAAGNGTTGCGGTNGCTGGAAATATTTGTGAAAGCGGCGATGTNTTTACTGGAAAGGGNCCAGATGCGATAAGAAAGATTGGAGATCCTAAAATTGGGGATTGTATCGCAATATTAGATACCGGAGCCTATGGATTGTCAATGGCTTCTCAATATAATCTTAGAGAGGTACCTGCAGAAATATTAGTTAAGAACAAAAATATTGAAATAATTAGGAGAAGACAGGAATTTGAAGATTTAGTAGTTAATTTCAATTGGTTTGATGGATAAGTTTAATTTGGTTTGGAACTGGTTT
>FUFK010049178.1_pt1 | contig 29947 bp, 29 predicted proteins | sample 1021851 | NCBI WGS metagenome assembly FUFK01 (sample SAMEA51879418, study PRJEB19060) | metagenome | reverse complement strand
AATTTGATCACAAATTTTATTTGTGTCAGAGACTTGTTGCTCCCATGTGTAAATTAATTTTTCCATTTTCGTAAGTGTTAATTTTATCAAACTATCAAAAACTGAACATCAAAAAATTGAATTATTTTTAAGTTCAAAATAAATTGCGTAGCAAGAGTATGTTCTATAATGAANNNTATGAANAGGAGGTAAGGATGCGCAGAAGTTGGGCAGTAGGCCTAATTATTATCAGTATTCTTACTATGGCCTGCGGTGGAGCCGCAGACGTAGATGATTACAAAGCTGCTTTTGTTTATTTAGGATCCGCGAATGACGGAGGATGGACACAAGCACATGACGAAGGTCGTCAATATCTTGTTGAAGAGACAGGAATAGAGACAGCTTTCACAGAGGATGTTCCCCCAGATGCAACTGAATTTAGAACAGTTGCGGAAGCGTATATTGAACAAGGCTACAATATTATCTTTGGAACAACTTTCGGTTATCTAGATATCATGGAGGAAATGGCATTGGAATACCCTGATGTAACATTCCTTCACTGTTCTGGATATAAATCTAATGACTCAAACTATACAAATTATTTTGGAAAGATTTACGAAGCAAGATATTTGTCAGGTTTAGCAGCAGGTTCACTTACTGAGTCAAACAAGATTGGTTATGTAGCTGCATTTCCAATTCCAGAAGTCATCAGAGGAATTAATGCTTTTGCAAATGGTGTAAAAGAAGTAAATCCTAACGCAACTGTTGAAGTTGTATGGACAAATACATGGTTTGGTCCTGAGGAAGAAACACAAGCTGCAAATGCACTCTTAGAAGCTGGGGCTGATGTTCTTACGCAACATCAAGATTCTGCATCTACAGGAATTGCCGCAGAGGCAGCTGGAGCTAAATGGATTGGTTACCACACAGGTTATGGTAAAGAAGCCGCTCCAAACGCATTTGTTACTGCGCCAGTATGGAACTGGGGTCCACTTTATACTGAAATGGTAAACGCAGTAATTAACGACGAATTCACAACAACTCCATATTGGACAGGAATGTCTGGGAATGTTGTTGATTTATTTGAAGTATCAGATGACGTATCAAGTGATATTAAGACACTCATCGAAGATAGAAAACAAGAAATTATTGACGGAACTTTTGAAATTTTTGAGGGTTCAAGTGATGGTGACTTGTTAGGCATGAGTTACTTTGTTGACAACGTTGTAGGTACACTAGATTAAATGTTTATATTACAGCACCTCTATTAAGAGGTGCTGTAATTTTTTTTATGAATAATAAATTTTTAGAAACCAGAAATGTAACCAAAACTTTTGGAAAATTAAAAGCTTTAGATGACGTAAATTTTAATCTATACCAAGGAAAAATTCATGGGTTACTTGGCGAAAATGGTGCTGGAAAATCTTCATTAATGAACATATTATCTGGAATATACCAACCAGATAAAGGATCAATTTATCTTGATGGCGAAAAACAAAAAATTTTAAATCCTGATTTCGCTTCCAAACTTGGTATTGGAATGGTTCATCAAGAGTTTCGGTTAGTTGAAAGCTTTAGTATTAAAGACAATTTGACACTTTCCAAGTCAAATATTTACAAAAATGATTTCTTAAAATCTTTTAAAAAATACTCAGAAATATTTGCACTTAATGTAAATGAAAATGAAATAATTTCAAATTTATCAGTTGGTGAAAAACAAAAAATTGAAATAATGAAACTAATTTTTAACGACAGCAGGATCATGTTACTTGATGAACCAACAGCTGTTCTCACTCCCCAGGAAACTTCTCAACTTAAAAACTCACTCGTAACTTTGGCACAAGAAGATATGAAAACAATTGTATTGATTACTCATAAATTAAAAGAGATCAAAGAATTTACTGAAATAGTATCAGTTATGAAAAATGGGAAGATGGTTGCTCAAGATTTGGCAACGAAAGATGTGACAGATAATCAGCTTATTGAACTGATGATGGGTACGGTAAAAACATCTACTGTAAACAAAAATAATGAAGTTGGAAAAATTAAATTAAATGTTGAGAATATAAACTACACAGATTCTGTTAATAATATAAAAAAACTTGAAGACATTAATTTCCAAGTAAAGGCTGGAGAAATTTTAGGTTTAGCTGGGGTGTCTGGCAATGGTCAAGTAGAACTTGCAAATATTATTTCAGGAATCGAAAGAATATATGAAGGAAAAATAATTATTGATAATACAGATGTTTCAAGTAAAGGTGTGAGGTCCAGAAAGAAACTAAATTTATCATATATCCCTGAAAATAGACTCGGGGTTGGCCTTGCACCTGGTGTATCTGTCATAGATAATTCGATAGTTAAAGATTATTTTCATACAAAACTTGGTCCACATTTATCTAGAAACAAAACATCAAATTACCTTGAGAGTTTGATCAAACAATTTTCAATAAAGGCACCTAATCCAAAAGCTGAAATTTCTACATTATCTGGAGGAAACATGCAAAAATTATTGATGGGTAGAGAATTAGTTGGTGATCCTGATGTAATTATTGCCTCCCAACCAACAAGAGGTTTAGATGTAAATGCAGTTGATGCAATTCATAACTTATTGATTGATCAAAGAAATAAGGGTTCGGCAATTTTTTTAATTTCGGAAGATCTAGATGAATTATTTAAGTTATCTCACAGATTACTGGTTATCTTTGAAGGTAAAATTGTAAAATCTTTCAACACTGTAGATGCGGATATTAATGATGTTGGTTTGGCAATGGCGGGGGTTAATGAATAAATATATTTTAACAAAACGCCAAGTTGTAAATGAACTATCTACTTTTTACTCTTTTCTATTAGGTTTTTTAATTGCCCTGATGATTGGGTCAATCATTTTATTAATTCAGGATAAAAATCCATTTGATACTTTTTCGCTTATGTTTAAATTATCAATTGGAAGTCTTAACAGTCTTAGTTCATCTTTAAATAAAGCTACACCTCTTATCCTCGCAGGTTTGGGAATAGCCATAATAAATACTGTAAAGCTTTGGAACATTGGCGCAGAAGGCCAAATTTTTATGGGCGCAATTGCTGTAAATCTAATTTATATTAATTTTCAATTGACCAACTCGACTTCATTTATTTTTGTACTTTTGGTTTCAGCATTTATCGGAGGTGCATTTTGTATATTAATTCCTGCTATTACAAAGGTACTATTTGGGGTTAATGAAATAATTACAACTTTACTGACAAACTATATTGTTATAGGTTTAACTATATATCTCGTAAACGGACCCTGGAAAGACCCTGGATCATTAAATTTTCCTGCTGCGGCTTATGTAGGAAAAGAAGTATACTTACCAACCATTTTTGGGAAATTAAGTTATGGATTTTTAATTTGTATATTATTTACTGTTTTCGCACATTACCTTAAAAATAGTTCTGTTTTTGGCTACGAAATGAGAATTGCTGGTGGATCAGAAATGACCGCAATTTATGCAGGAATCAATGCTAAACAAAAAGCTTTTTTTGCAATGTTAATAGGTGGAGGGTTTGCAGGATTAGCTGGAGGAGTAGAATTATTAAGCCAGACCCATCGTGTTTCTACAGGTATATCACAGGGATTTGGATACACTGCCATAATTGTGGCCGCAATAACTGGGATGCGTCCAATTGGTATTTTTCTTGTTGGATCTCTGTTTGGAGCTTTATCTATTGGAGGTTCTGTAATTCAAACAATTGGTGTTAGCACATATATTGCTGATATAATTCAAGCCTCTACTCTATTTGGTGCATTAGTTATTCAGTTTTTTTTCAATTATAAATTAAAGAGAGCTGATGATGGTTGATGTACAATTTCTTGGATTACTAAATGCAACATTACAAGCCGCAACACTCTTGTTTATTGCTTCACTTGGAGAATTAATTACTGAAAAATCAGGAATTCTTAATCTTGGAGTTGAAGGAATGATATCGATTGGAGCAGTTACAGGATTTATGACTGCAGTAAATACAAACAATATTTTTCTTGCAATAGTCGTCGGAATTCTTTCATCATCAATCTTTGCTTCTTTGCATGCAATTGTGACAGTAATTTTAAAACAAGATCAAACAGTCTCAGGTTTGATATTAACAATACTTGGTTTAGCGGTTTCCTCTTTACTTGGAAAAAATTATGTTGGTAGGAAACTTGAAACAAAGATTGATAGTCTTTTTACTATTGAAAATCCCTCTAATGTTTTAGAAGTTTTTTTAAGTCAAAACATAATTTTTTATCTCGCAATTATATTTACAATTACAATTTCTTACATACTTAAGAACACAATGTTTGGTACAAGATTTCAAGCTGTTGGAGAAGACGCAAAAGCAGCTGACTCAATGGGGCTTAATGTTTCAAAAACACAATTTATTGCTACTTGTATTGGTGGTGCTTTCGCTGGACTATCNGGAGTATATTTAACATTAAGCTACGTACCNTATTGGACTGATAACATGACTGCCGGTAGAGGCTGGATAGCTTTGGCATTAGTAATTTTTGGAGGATGGAAGCCTTACAGAACAGCCCTAGGAGCACTTTTGTTTGGATTTCTTGAAGCTTTAGTCCCAAGATTGCAAACATATGGTTTTGAATTGAATCCTTACATTGTAAAAATTACCCCTTATATAATAACAATTCTTGTTTTAGTTATGCTCACAATTTACAAAGGTGGAAAAACTGGAGCTCCCAAAAATATCGGAATCCCATTCTTTAGAGAAAATAGATAGCTAACAGAAATTACTGTTGTAATTTGCTATTATTAAAGGAACTTTAAACAATGCCTGTGAGTATTGAAAGGATAAAATGACTATAGACAAAATTCTATATCGCCTCAGTAAAGAAATCATTGAATCAAATATTTCAAATCCTTATCTATTAGGTATTCCGAAAAGAGGCGACCTTTTAGCTCAAAGAATATCTAATAATTTATCAGGAGAAAACTTTAAACATGACTTAGGAAAAGTGGACTACTTACCATTTAGAGATGATTTAGATAAAAACTTAGAGAAAAATATTCTTGATATTTCACCAGAAAATAGAGAGGTGATATTAATTGACGACGTTATTTACACAGGTAGAACATTAAGGGCATCTATTGAAGCAGTAATGTACTCTGGGCGACCAAAATCTATTTCACTTTTATGTCTTATTGACCGAGGACACAGAGAACTGCCTATCACGCCTAAATTTGTTGGTAAAAATATACCGACAAATCAAGACGAGTATGTCTCTGTTTTTTTGAAAGAAATAGATAATGAAGACAAGGTCGAGGTTACATAGAAATGAGACATCTTTTAGATTTTCAAGATGTAAATAAAAACCATTTAGAAAATCTAATTGAAAAAACCAGAAGTCTTGAATTTAAATCAGAAAATATAGACTCNTTAGCNCTCTTGAAGTTTGACGAACCTTCAACAAGAACNAGGCTCTCTTTTGCAATAGCAGCAGAAAAACTTGGAATTAAAACTTTNGAATCTTCAGATGTTATATCGGCAAAACAAAAAGGAGAAATTCTTAAACATGAAATAGAGACATACATTTCTATGGGTATTGAGATTCTAGTGTTAAGGACAAAAGAAAATAATATTGATGATTATCGAGAATTTAAAGACATTGGTGTTNTAAGTGCTGGTTTTGGAAATAAATCTCATCCAACTCAAGCATTGATTGATATATCTACACTGTTTAGTTTGAATAAAATCAATGAAAAACTTACCCCAATAACTTATATTGGCGACGTAAAACATTCAAGAGTATTTGAATCGGGAAGACAGCTGCTAAATTTATTAGGATTCAAAGTTGGTGTCTTTACGGATAAAAATCTATTACCTGAAAATAAAAATGACCTTGAAATTTATGAATCGTGGGATGAGGTATTTGAGAGTTCTAACGCAATTGAACTTCTAAGAGTACAAAAAGAAAGATTACAAGATAATGAAGAAATAAACTTTGATGAGTATATAAATAATTATCAACTTACACAAGAAATTTTAGATAAATCACAAAGTAATTTGGCTGTTCTTCATCCAATGCCAATCAATATTGGTATTGAGATTTCTAAAGATGCTATTGAAAATAGCAAAATAAAATATAAGGACCAGCTTTCACACGCTATACCTTCACGAATTGCAGCATTCAAATATGCAAGGGATGAAATATGATTGAAATTCCTGGATTTATCGATCTCCATACTCACACAAGATATCCGGACAATGATAAATTTCCTTTCATCGATATCGATGATTCAGCAATTAATGGTGGCTTTTCAACAATACTCGCAATGCCAAATTCTGAAATACCTATTGACTCGATTAAAAACCTAAGAATTGCTCAGGAAATAGATAAAAAATTAAAAACAAAGGTACATCGTGTTGGCTCATTAACAAAAAATTTAGAAGGAAANGAGCTTGTAAATTATAAAGAATTCGTTGAAAACGGTATCACAATTTTTTCTGATGATGGAAAATCTTTGATTGATGATCATCTAGCTGATGAGGCATTTAAACAAATCAGCAAACTTGGTGGTGCAGTTTTTCAACATTGTGAAAAAAGTTGTCACTCAAAGCCTGGTGACATTGCTCCTCCAAATAGTAATAGTGACTTGATTCCAATAAATAATGATGAGGAGTTGGAAGTTCTTGAAAGAGACTTAAGTTTATCTCAAAAATATGGGACAAGATACCATGCTCAACACCTTTCAACTTTTGAAAGTGTTGAGCTGATAAAAAAAGCAAAACAAGAAGGTCTTCCTGTCACTGCAGAAGTGACACCACATCACATACTTCTAAATAATGAAAATTTAGACACAAATAATGGACTATTTAAGATGTATCCACCCCTCAGAACTGAAAAAGACAGAGAAGGATTGGTTGATGGNTTACAGTCTGAAATTATAGATGTCATTGCTACAGATCACGCACCTCATAAAGCAGAAACTAAAAATGTGCCTTTTAAAGATGCTAATCGTGGCGTTGTTGGTCTTGAATCAGCTTTTCCCTTGATTTATAGTTCAAATATTTTTGATATAGATCAAATGTTGAAATTTTTAGTTATAAATCCTACAAAAATACTCACTGAACTTGGTTACGAAATTACCAAGACAGTAAATACATGGAAGAAATCAAAGTCAGTTTTTATTACAAAATCAAAATTCAAAAATTCATTATTTGAAAATGAAAATATAGAAATTGAAAGGGTTCTTTCAGGTGTATAAAAAAGCAATGCTGTTGAATCAAAATGGTGATGAATTTCTAGGTTGGACAACTGAGTCATTTAAGCCAACAACTGGAGAACTTATTTTCAATACAGCGATGACTGGGTTTGTCGAAATATTAAGTGATCCATCATATATAAATCAGATTGTAACTTTTACTTCCTCACATATAGGAAATTACGGTATGTCAAAAAATGATTTTGAATCCAATAAACCAAAAATTGAAGCAGCCATTGGAAATTCTTTTACAAACTCTCCATCTTCATGGCGATCTGAGAAATCAATAACGTCATGGTTGAAAGAATATGAGATTCCATACAGTGGTGGATTTGATGTAAGAAATATAACAAAATATCTAAGAGACAATGGTTCGAGTATGTTTGCACTTGGTATAGATGTTGATACAAAAGATTTAAAAGAAATTTTATCAAAAGCAAAAAATATTCTTGGAGATAGTTCAGCAATGACTGCAGGTAACCAGAATAATGAAAACACTCCAACTGAAGGAAAGATTGGAATTATAGATCTAGGAGCTAAAAGAAGCATTATAAAAGTGCTTGAAGACCATGATTACAAAGTTGTAATGATCTCACCNTCTTCAACACCAAATGAGATTTTAAAAATGAATTTAAAAGGTCTTTTAATTTCGAACGGACCAGGCGACCCAAGATCATTGGTTACAGTAATAGATACTGTTCAAAACCTTATAGGAAAACTTCCAATATTTGGAATTTGTCTTGGTCATCAAATACTTGGTTTGGCTTGTGGTCTTAAAGTTAAAAAAATGCAGTTTGGTCATCATGGCTCAAATCATCCAGTTGAAATAGAGGGAATAAAAAAAGCACTAATAACCGCACAGAACCATGGTTTCTCTATTGAGGAGTTTGGAGATGGGTTTGAGCATGAAAATTTTGGAAACATTAATGTTTTTGCAAGAAATTTAAATGATGGAACAAATGAAGGAATTAGCCTGTGGGAATCTATGGCGTACTCAGTTCAATTTCATCCAGAATCAGGACCTGGTACAACTGATGGATTGCAAATTTTTAATCCTTTTTTTGAAATGATTGAGAANAACTATGCCAAAAAATAAAGAAATTAAGAGTATTTTGATAATTGGTTCGGGACCAATTGTTATAGGTCAAGCTTGCGAGTTTGATTATTCAGGATCTCAAGCAGCTAAGGCACTNAAAAAAGAAGGNTTTCGTGTAATTCTAGTTAATTCAAATCCAGCAACTATTATGACAGATCCAGAAATGGCACATGCCACATACATCGAGCCTTTAACTCACGACTACCTAAAAAAAATAATNGAAATAGAAAAGCCTGATGCTGTTTTACCAACATTAGGAGGACAAACTGCACTTAACTTATCGATTGAATTAGAAAAAAGTGGTGTTTTAAAAGAAAATAATGTGGAACTTCTTGGAGCCTCGGCCAATGCTATTGAGATTGCAGAAAACAGATGGAAATTTAAAGAAGCTATGGATGGAGTTGGTATTAAAACACTTAAGGCAACTTATGCTAAGTCTTTTGATGAGGGAATAAACGCTAGTAAAGAAATTGGTTTTCCATTAATGCTAAGACCATCATTTATTCTTGGTGGTGGTGGAACAAGTGTAGTCAATAATGAAGAAGACTTTAAATCAAAATTATCTGACGCGTTCAATGCTTCTCCTACTCAGGAAGTTTTAATTGAAGAATCAATTTATGGATGGAAAGAATTCGAACTTGAAGTAATGAGAGATAGTGATGGGAATGGTGTAATTGTTTGTGGAATAGAAAATTTTGATCCCATGGGTGTCCATACTGGAGACTCAATAACAGTTGCTCCTATTCAAACATTATCTGATAAAGAATATCAAACTATGAGGGATGAGGCTCTACTTTGTTTGGACACTATTGGAATAGCAACTGGTGGTAGCAATGTGCAATTTGCTATAAACCCTGAAAATGGNGATAGAAGAATNATTGAGATGAATCCNAGGGTCTCAAGGTCNTCTGCTCTAGCNTCAAAAGCAACTGGATTTCCTATTGCCAAGTTTGCTGCNCTGTTNGCNGTAGGTTACAACTTAACTGAACTTGAAAATGACATAACTGGAACAACACCNGCTAGTTTTGAACCCGTCCAAGATTATGTTGTGGTTAAAATTCCTAGATTTGATTTTCCAAAATTTCCATCAACAGATGACATATTAGGCACATCAATGCAGAGTGTGGGTGAAGTTATGTCAATAGCTTCTACTTTTACAGAAAGCTTAACTAAAGCTATTAGGTCCCTTGAAATTGGTAAATCAGGAATAAGAAATATAGACAATAGGTTTATAGGAATGCCAAAAGAAATTNTACAAGATGAAATCAGGACACCTAGACCTAGAAGAATATTTGCAATCCTTGAGGCNATTAGAAGAAACTGGCCACTTGAAGACATTGCAAAAATATCTTCTGTAGATATATGGTTTTTACAAGAAATTGAAAAAAGTTTTAATGTTAACCCTGAAAATACTCCATCCTCTGTTCTCAAAATGCTTGGATGGACGGAAGAAGATCTTGATAATAAAGAGTCTAAAAATGAATTGGAAAGTAATAGAGTTTATAAGTTAGTTGATACATGTTCTGCGGAGTTCGAGTCCAAAACACCTTACTTGTATTCAACAAATGGTGTGAGTAACGACGATACAACTACCAACAAAAAGAAGGTTGTAGTTATTGGATCGGGTCCAAATAGAATTGGCCAAGGAATTGAGTTTGATTATTGTTGTGTTCATGGAATCAGTTCATTAAAAGAAAATGGATTTGAAGCAATAATGATAAACTCAAATCCGGAAACGGTTTCTACAGATTACGATACTGCAGATAAACTATATTTNGAGCCTCTTACATGGAGAGAAGTAAAATCTGTACTAAATAGAGANNAGCCTGATTCGGTAATAATTCAACTTGGAGGTCAAACTCCATTAAAACTTGCAAAAAATATATCCAAAGAAGGTTTTAATATTGCTGGNTCATCATTAGATGTAATTGACAAAACAGAAGATAGAGATCTNTTTCAAAAACTATGTTTAGATCAGAATATTCAACAACCAGAGTCTAAAATCGCAAAAAATGAGAATGAGTTAGTTGAAGCTGTAAAAGAAATAGGTTTTCCAGTCTTGTTACGGCCAAGTTATGTATTAGGTGGAAGAGCCATGAGAGTTGTTCAAAGTGATGAAGAACTTGAAAATTATTTGGATATATTAGCGAGTGCAGATGAAGATGGTAATCCATTTAAATCTGGTCCCCTTTTGGTTGATCAGTTTTTAACGGACACTATTGAAATTGATGTTGACTTAATTTCTGATGGAAAAGAAGTTTATATTGCAGGAATCTTAGAACATCTTGAGCCTGCTGGAGTACATAGTGGTGATTCTACAGCAGTCATTCCTCCTTATAGTGTNAATGAGGAAATGTTGAAAGAGGTAGAAGAAAAAAGTAAAAAGCTTGCTTTAGGTCTAAATGTAAAGGGACTTCTAAATATACAATTTGCCATTAAAGANGAAGAATTATTCATATTAGAGGCAAATCCTAGAGCTTCAAGAACGATGCCATTTGTTGCAAAAGTAACCGGCAATCAAATTATTAAAGCTGGAACATTATTAATGCTTGGTTATTCAATTGATGAAGTTAGAAATAAGACTAAATACTTGAGTAGCTCATCAAATAAAGTTGCAATTAAAAAGGCTATATTTCCATGGTCTAGATTTCCGGCAGAAGACACTATGTTAGGACCGGAAATGAAAGCAACTGGTGAAGTACTAGGAGTTGGAAAAGAGTTTGGTACTGCATTAAATAAAGCATATGCAGCTGCAGGTGTAGAAATTAATAATAAAGAGAAAGGGATATTTGTAACTTTAAGTGACAGCGAAAAGCCAAATTTTATTAAGACAGTAAATAAATATCTTGAACTTGGCTTCACANTTTACTCAACTGAAGGAACNGGAAAATTTCTTAAAACTAATGGTATTGATTCAGTAATAGTTGGTAAAGCTGATGACTTAGGACAAACTTCGTTAACAATAATTGAAGATAAATTAGTTTCTTTAGTAATCAATACACCAACATATGCAAATGAATTGTCAGATGGTTGGAAAATTAGACGTTTATCACATGAAACTGGAGTGGCGGTTGTTTCGTCTGTAAGAGAAGCTGATGCATTTATTGAAGCATTTCTAAATCAGAACTTAGTGTTAGATGATCTGGAGGTTATACAAGATGTCAGTTAAACCAATTTTCTTTGCGCTCGATGGTAAGTCCCTAAAAGAATTTAAAGAACAATTAGATGTCTTAAAGGATCATATTTATGGGGTAAAAGTTGGATTAGAACTTTTTACTTCCGAAGGCCCTTCATGTATTGAACAACTTAAGAATGATGGGTGGGTTGTTTTCTTAGATTTAAAACTACATGACATCCCAAACACTGTAGGTGAAACTGCTGCTTCAGTTTCAAATATTGGAGCAGACTATTTAACTTTACATATAGCATCTGGGAAAGAAGCATTATCAGAAGCTATGGATAAAAAAAGTAAAGATTTAAATATTCTTGGAGTCAGTAGTGCTTTAACAAGTAAATCAATTGATTCAAATACAAGCAAGATTGTTAAAGATGAGTTTCAAATAGCTAAAGACTCAAATTTAGAAGGCGTTATTTGCCCAGCATCTGAAATTGCTAATACAACAAATTTATTTGATCTAATTGTTACACCAGGAATTAGATTAGAAAATGATTTACATGGAGATCAAAAAAACATAACTACTCCTAAAAAGGCTATCGAGCTTGGAGCAAAATATATTGTTATGGGACGATCAATTAAAAATAATCCTTCAATGGTAATAAATGAATTAGAAGTATGAATAAATTTATTGCAGCACCTTTTGGAAACTACATAAAGACTAAAAACACTATTTCAGTATCTGGTAGTTGGACCGTTGAAAAAAGAACAGGTCGAATTGTTCAAATAGTTAAAACTTTACGATATACAAAACGTGGATGGGTTAACAAAATTGGTTTAAGAAATCCTGGTTTAACAATTGGACTTCCTAAACATAAGACTGGTGAAGTCTTTTCAATNGCAGGNATNGAAANANANGANTGGAGANTNTTTGCGGAAAAANTNCCANANNATTTNAATATTGAAGTCAATATGTCATGTCCAAATATAGACGCACATTACATTGATGGAATTGAAGATTTTGAGCCAGATACAAGAAACTGGTACATAGGAAAAATTTCGCCACTTACTACTTTTCAGGAATTGGATGAGTACATCAACAAATTTAGATTCAAACAGATTCATGCATGCAATACATTGCCAATAGATAAAGGAGGGCTAAGTGGCAAAGAGTTGATCCCATATACTTCAAAGTTTGTTAAACACATTAAAGATTCTTATCCTGATATTGAAGTTATTGCAGGTGGAGGTATTGATTCTCTAAAAGATATAGAGTACTACAAAAATATTGGTGCCGATCATATTAGTTTGGGTACTGTTTGTTTCAATCCACTAAAATTAAGGAAGTTAATATGAATTTATTTATTAAAGAAGATTTCATCTCTCATGCTGGCTTACCACTTACATGGAAAGTGGAATGTGATGCACTAGATGAAAATGACTACGAAGCATTGGCAAAAATAGTTAGTGAAAAAATGACTTTTGGAGATGTCAAAGGTATTCCACGTGGCGGTATACCGTTTGAAAAAGCATTAAAACCTTACTGTTCAAATAATGATAATGATCCATTACTAATTTGTGATGATGTATATACAACTGGTACTTCTATGAGAGAAGTCTATGAAGATGGAGCATTAGGTATTGTTGTATTCGCTAGAAATGAAATTCAAGATGACTGGGTAAAAGCAATTTGGCAGTTATCAATTTAAAGATGATAGAAAATAAGTATGCCTCAGCTTTAGATGGTCTTGAAATTGAAGATCCAGTAAAAAGCTTTTTTGATTTCTGTAAGGAACGAGAAAATATAAGAATTTCAAGAGAAAATGGTGAAGATTTCCCATGGAGTAAAGATGAAATTTTTCAAAATGGAAGGTTCTTGAATGTCTTTAGAGAAGATGATCGAGTTAGTAAATCAATTATTAAATTTGCGGGTAATTTAAATGAAGAGCCATCAAAACTAATTAACGCTGTATTTTTTGCAAGGTGGTGCAATAGGCAAGAAGTTTTAGATACTTTAACGCCCGATGATTTAAATAATCCTGAAAACTTAAAAAATAAATTAGTAAGTATTGACCCATGGTGTAATGAAACTGCATATCCAGTTGAACCAGTTACATGGGGAGGTAAACAATACTCAAGAATTGATGCTGCAACTAAATTATTTTATGAAGTGCAAGATTCTTTATTAAATATCCTTGAATCATCAAACAAAAGTGTAATTACTGCAACCAACAACATAAATAAAGAATTTCAAATGCAAAATGATTTTCCAATTTTCATGGCAGTGATTGACATTGCTTGGTTTAGACCCGATATTATTCCAATTGAAAGTGAGGTTCCTACAGGAATAGGTGCTGTTGCTTATCTGGATAGATTACAAAATCATCTTGGTTTAAGTTCCCACCAAGAAGTTGGTGAAAAAATGATTGAACTTCAAAAAACATACTGGCCTGAAGCAAAACGTGGTTTTAATCCAATAGATATTGAATATTTAGCTTGTGAATGTAGAAAATACTATAGCTATATAAATGGGACAAAGGTTTTTGAAGGTAAAAACAAATTTATACCTTAATTAGCTAAGTTTATTAATTCTATTTATGTATCTTTCCTCATTTAAAAAAGAGGAATTTAAAAATGACTCAGTTATTTTTTTTGCAGCCTCAATATCAAGATTTTCCGAACCGAGACATAGAACATTTACATCATTATGCTCAACAGATTGAATAGCGGTTTTTACATTAGTGACATTAGAAGCTCTTATACCTTTTACTTTATTTGCTGCAATAGACATGCCAACACCTGTCCCACAGATTAAAACTCCCTTTGTGTCCTCATTATCCAAAACGAATTCGGATACTTTCGTTGCATAATCTGGAAAATCACAAGGTTCCAAACTATCAGTTCCTAAGTCCTTAATTTCAAGATCAGAAGATAAAGATTCTATTAATAATTGTTTTAATTCAAAACCTGCATGATCGGAAGCAATAGCAATTTTATTAATCACTAGATAAGCTTCTCAATATCCAAAAGATCATCAATATCACCCTCTGACATTAATTCCTTGCTAAGCAATACATCTTTAATTGTTAATCCACTTTCCATAGCTTCTTTAGCTACTTCAGCAGCAACATCATACCCAAGCTTTGGTACAAGTGCTGTAACTAGGATTGAGTTTTTTTGAGTATCTTCATTTAGCTTTTCAGTGTTTGCTTCTAAGTCTTTAATTAGTTTTTCCCCAAACACACTCACTCCAGTAGTAAGTAAAGCAATGCTTTCAAGTAGATTGTGAGCCATTACAGGAAGCATTGTGTTGAGCTCAAAATTTCCATTCGCTGATGAAAACGTAATAGTTGTATCGTTTCCAATAACTTGAGCTGATACCTGCATCATCATTTCAGGTATTACAGGATTTACTTTTCCTGGCATTATTGATGATCCTGGTTGCAAAGCAGGGATCTTCAAATCTCCTAATCCAGACACTGGTCCACTACCCATCCATCTAATATCATTTGCAATTTTAAAGAGCGACACTGCAAGTGCCTTCAAAGCACTTGATAAATGAACCACTTCTTCTCTTGATCCTTGTCTTGTAAAATGATTTTCAACCTCTTTAAAAGGTATACCAATTGATGACTGAAGTTCGCTTGCAACATCGGCCCCAAAATTATCAGGAGCATTTATTCCAGTACCAACAGCGGTACCCCCAATTGCTAATTTCTGAACATTATCTAAAGAGGCTTTAATGTCCCCCATTCTTTCATTTATTAAGTCAGCATATCCAGAAAATTCTTGGCCTAAACTAACAGGTGTAGCATCCATTAGATGAGTCCTTCCATTTTTATAGACTTTCTCCCACTGTTTTGCCTTTTCATTAAGTAAAGAAATAAGATTATCTAATTCAGGGATGAGCCCTTCAGTAACATCTATTACAGCAGCAACATTTGTAGCTGTTGGAATAACATCATTTGATGATTGACTCATATTTACATGGTCGTTTGGATGTATTGATTCACCAGTTTTATCAGATGCTATTTTTGCAATGATTTCATTTGCATTCATATTTGTAGAAGTGCCTGATCCTGTTTGGAAAATATCAACTGCAAAATCTTTGTCATGATTACCTGAGATTACTTCTTCAGCACCATCAATAATTNAAGTTGCTATTTTTTTATCTAATAATTTATTATTTTGATTTACTACAGCACAAGCTTTTTTAATTTCACCAAGTGCTCTTATAAATGATCGAGAGAACTTAAGTTCTGAAATTGGAAAATTCTGAATTGCTCTAGCAGTTGAAGCACCATACATAGCATCAATAGGTACTTCAAATTCACCCATTGAGTCTTTTTCTATTCTTGTTTCTTTTTTATTCAATTTTCTTCCTGATATTGAGTGTATCCACCAGAATCGACTTCTTCAATCAATTCATTTGAACCTGATTTAACGATTTTACCGTTAACAACAATGTGGACTTTATCAACATCAAGATATTTCAGTATTCTGCTGTAGTGAGTAACTAATATATAAGATGTTTTTTCATCTCTATTTTCGTTAATCAAAGATGCAACAGATTTAATTGCATCAATATCTAAACCTGAGTCTATTTCATCAAGAAGGGCTAAAGATGGCTTCATCAATGATAATTGAAATAATTCTGATCTTTTTTTCTCCCCACCAGATAGATCAACGTTTACATCACGATCTAAGAATTCTTCTAAGTTAAATCTTTTAGATGTTTCAATTAACTCATCTTCATCTACATTTTCTAGGAACGATTCTGTAAATTCTTTTAACGTAACACCTGGTAAACCTACGGGATATTGAAATGATTGAAAAATTCCTTTTTCTGCTCTTTCAAACTGTGGAATTGATAGTACGTCATCTCCATTAAGTGTCACCTTACCTTCTTTTTCATATTCGGTATTACCCATAAGTACATGACAAAGAGTTGATTTTCCAGAGCCATTTGGTCCCATGACTGCATGGAGTTCTCCACTGCTTATCTCTAAATCAATCCCCTTTAGAATTTCAACATCACCAATTGAGGCTTTAAGGTTTTCTATTTTAAGCATTGTCTTCCATTTCTAAATAAATAACTTCATCTTCGATAGTAATTTCATATGTAGCAACTGGTTTAGTTGCAGGTAAAGTTACAGCCTCTCCTGTTTTTAAATCAAATTCTGCACCGTGCAATGGACATTCAATTTTACAATCAAATACTTCTCCTTCAGCAAGTGATGCTTCAGCGTGAGAACACATATCGTCTATCGCAAAGTATTCACCTTCAACATTAAAAATTGCTATGTCTTTATCATCAATACTTACAACTTTTACAGAATTTTCATTTACCTCTGATGTGTTTATGGTTTTAACTTTCATCTGATTTTCTTCCTAAGATATTTTCATACTTTTTAGCTAAAGTATCTGCAACTTCATCATGAATAATTTCCCAAGCATCCTCATTGATTACTTCATTAAAGAAACCTTTAATTAATAATTTTTCAGCATCTTCTTTATTTATGCCTCTAGACATAACATAGTGATATAGAGTTTCATCAATTGGCCCAACTGATGAACCATGTCCACAAATCACGTCATCACAAAGAATTTCTAAGTTTGGAACAGATTGCGCTGATGCTTTTTCAGTCAGAATTATGTTTCTATTTTCTTGCTGAGATTCTGTTTTAACAGCTCCCTCAGCAATATGAATAGTACCTGTAAATATAGAAGAACTTTCATCACCTAATACACCTTTGGTAATCATGTTTGATGTTGTGCTTTTGCCAAGATGATTAACAAATACCCTTGTATCATGTATCTGAGCATTCTCTCCAAAATATACGCCATCAATTTCAAATCCAGAACCATTGCCATATAAATCAATATCTAATCTTGATCTAGAAAACAAGCCACCAGTACTAACCATATGAACAGATAGATTTGCATCATTTAGAAGTTTGGCGTAAAGATTATTGACAATACTTATGTCATTTTTTGATGTTACATTGATAATTAATTCTAGAGTTGCATTCTGTTCTAGAAATAATTCTATTGCAGGAAATATATTGCCATTTACCAAATCACCAAAATTTAAAAATAGCTTACCTGATTTATTTTTTGCTACATTTACACCTAGATATGGGACTGATGTTTCCTCATTTTGAAAATTAACTGAATAGTAATGACTAAAGTCATCTTTAACATTAAGTTGAAATCCACCAGTCAATTTCTCAAATTGTTCAACCAAAAATTTATCAAATGGTCTTTTAATTGACTCGTCAATAATTGGTTTCTTTATTTTTGCTATGTCTATGACTTCTATTTTTTCTTCTTCAACATTAACAACGAATTCGTGACAATTTGAATCAATGTTAAATGTCTCATTTTTCTCAATATTTACAGGTTTACCAACTTCAAATTCATTAACTGAATACACATTTTTTCCGGTGTATTTCCAGTCTTCATTTTTTACAGATATATCAGAAAAATCTTTAGATGTTATTTTTCCAAGATTTTTTTCAACTAATTTTGTGTTCAAATTACTTCCTATGCAATTAACCTACGGCACCGGCCTCAATCATATTGAGTTCGATTAATTTGTTAAATTCCATTGCATATTCCATTGGAAGTGTTTTTGTAAATTCTTCGACAAAGCCAGCAACGATCATTGAAGTTGCCTCTTCTTCGGAAAGCCCACGACTCATCAAGTAAAAAAGCTGATCTTCACCAACTTTTGAGACTGTAGCTTCATGCCCAATTTCTGCTGAAGATTCTTCAATCTCCATATAAGGGTACGTATCTGATCTAGATTCATCATCTAAAATCAATGCATCACATCTTACAAAACTTTTTGCTGTTTCAGAACCATCCTCTACTCTTACTAAACCTCGATAGGCTCCTCTTCCACCACCTTTTGAAATAGATTTTGAAGTAATCAAGGAAGTAGTATCAGGAGCAAGATGTACCATCTTTGCACCTGTGTCCTGATGTTGACCGCTATTTGCAAATGCGACTGACAAAACCTCACCATGNGCTCCTGGCTCCATCAAGTAAACAGATGGATATTTTACTGTTAATCCTGAACCAAGGTTTGCATCGATCCATTCCATTGTTGCATTGCCATATGCTTGTGCTCTTTTTGTCACTAAGTTATAAACATCATTTGACCAGTTTTGGATTGTTGTNTATCTGCAAGTACCAGATGCCTTTACTACAATTTCGACCACTGCTGAGTGCAATGAATCAGTTGTGTAAACAGGTGCTGAACATCCCTCTATATAATGAACTGATGCTCCCTCATCAACAAGAATTAAGGTTCTTTCAAATTGGCCCATATTCTCAGCATTGATTCTGAAATATGCCTGTAGAGGATCTTCAACATGAACGCCTTTTGGTACATAAATAAAAGATCCACCAGACCATACCGCAGAATTTAATGCTGCAAATTTATTGTCTCCAGGAGGAATAACTGTTCCAAAATATTCTTTAACAAGTTCAGGATATTCTCTGACAGCAGTGTCCATGTCACAAAATAAAACACCTAATTTCTCAAGATCTTCACGATTTTTGTGATAAACAACTTCACTTTCGTATTGTGCTGTAACTCCTGCAAGGTAGCTTCTTTCTGCTTCAGGAATACCTAATTTTTCATATGTTTGTTTGATCTCTTCAGGTACTTCATCCCATGAATCTGCCTGATTTTCAGTAGGTTTGATGTAGTAATAAATATCATCGAAATCTAATTTATTTAGTTTATCTTTAGCTACCCATTCAGGCATAGGTTTATCGAGAAATCTTTTATATGCTTTTAATCTAAAATCGAGCATCCATTCTGGCTCTTCTTTAATTTCAGACATTTTTCTAATAATGTCTTCATTCAATCCTTTTTCAGGTTTAAAAACATTCTTTTCAGGGTCAGACCACCCCAAAGAGTATTTACCAATATCTATATCTACGTCAGTCATAATTTAATTCTAGTTAAGTCTCGTTTCAATAATAAGAGCAATGAATATAGATTTCTCTTATTATTAATTAAACTTTAATTGATGCCTGTTATATGTGTAAATCCATCAAATAGTTCTGAAAAAGAAATTGTTCAAAAACTATCGTTGCAAAATGGTGATTTGAGGGTGTTTCTATCTGATCAATTAGAAGATACATTTAATAAATCTATTCCTGGAAAAAAAGCAATAGGTGATATTTTAGATGATACTCACATCTCAACAGCTTCACACGGTGCATTTTGTGGCATATTTTTTGAAGATATCAATTCAGATCTTAGAAATGTTTTTCTGAGTGCTATTAAAGAAAGTACCCTTAAAAGAATTTTATGGGTTTCAGAAAGTCCACCTACTGATGAAATTTTAAAAATAAGTAACTTGGCTTATTTGCAACATAAAAATTATGAAAATTTAACTGAAGAAATCTTGGAGTTAGAAAGTAAAGAAGAAATAGAATTTGGTTTTAAGGAAATAACGTAATAGATCATGTCAAAAGAATCAGTTTATAAAGATGGATCAGGTTCAAGAAAAGGATTTGTTTCAAAATTTCAAACTGAGACTAACTTTGAAACACAATCAGAAAACAATGTATCAAAGTTAAAAAATAAAATATTTAATAAAAGCGCCGAAGATATGAGTGAGTTAATTGATAATTGTGTCTCTTTAACGGTTACTTCACCTCCATACAACGTTGGCAAATTAAGTGATCTTGATCTTGATGACAAAAAATATTGGAAGTTAATGGAATCATGTTTTCAAGAAGTTTACAGAGTTACAGAATCAGGAGGTCGTCTAGTTGTTAATGTAGCAAATTTAGGAAGGAAGCCTTATATACCTTTCTCAGATCAATTTACGGACATGTTGACTAAATTAGGATTTATTATGAGGGGTGAAATAATTTGGCAAAAATCTAAAGGTGCTAATGCAAACTTTGCTTGGGGCAGTTGGTTATCTGCTTCAAATCCAGTGATTAGAGATCTTCATGAATACTGTTTGGTATTTTCAAAAGAATCATTTAATAGAAATAAGGAAGGTGTATCTACAATTGACAAAGAAGAATTTATGGATTCAACACTTTCAATATGGAACATTCTTCCAGCAAAGGCAAAAAAAATTGGCCATCCAGCACCTTTTCCTGAAGAACTAGTTGATAGATTTATAAATTTATATTCTTATAAGGATGAATTAATACTGGATCCATTTATGGGAAGTGGAACAACAGCTTTGGCTGCTTTAAATTCAAATAGAAAGTATGTCGGTTACGAAATAAATAAAGAGTATTGTGATTTGGCTAACAATAGAATTAAAGATCGTTAACTAAGTTCCAGGCAGAAAAAAGGTCTTTGTAAGTTTGATTATTTTTTAACAAATTGTTATGGCTGTCAAAACCAATTAAATTTCCATTTTCCATCACCATTATTTTTTCAGCATTTAAAACTGTTTCGAGCCTATGAGCAATAACTATGGAAGTTTGAAAAGCCAAAAGTTTTTCGGTTGCATCTAAAATTGATGACTCAGATTCAATGTCTAAATTGGCTGTTGCCTCGTCAAAAACAATAATTTTTCGTTTTGCTAATACAGCTCTTAAAAGAGCTACAAATTGTCTTTCCCCTGCTGAAATATTTCCACCTCTTTCTCCAACCTCTTGATCAAGCTTGTTTTCATATCTATCAAACCAATCGAGAACACCTATAGAAGATAATTCCTCTTCCAAAGATTCAAAATCAGGTTTTGAATACATGAGATTTTCCCGAATTGTTCCTCTGAACAAGAAGCTTTCTTGTGGAACAAATGCAACATTTTCTCTAACCCAATCTTCATCAACATCGTTAGAATCAACACCAAAATATTTCATGCTGCCATTTGTGGGAAGATAAAATCTTAGAATTAATTTTGCAATAGTGCTTTTACCCGCTCCCGTTTCTCCGACAATAGCAATCTTGTCTCCTTTATTTATTGAAAATGAAACTCCATGCAAGACATTTTCTCTTCCATATGAAAAAGATACATTATCAAATTCAACTGTCTTTTCTAAATCATTATCAGGAAACTCTTCACCTTTTTTGCTCAAATTAGGCTTTTCATCAAGAATTGAGAAAACTTTCTTCATTGAGGAGCCCGCTGATCTCAATGTATCGTAATTAAATGACAATTGGATGAGAGGGTCAAAAAAATAGTTCAAATAAAATAGAAGTGCAACCAATTCTCCAACGGAAAGAGTTCCTTCAGATATTCTCTGAGAGCCAAACCATAAGACTGTTGCTATCGATGACACTCTTGTAAATTCCAAAAAAGGAAAATAAACTGCAATGTTTCTTGCTGATCTCATGTTTGCTTTGAAATGTTCTTTATTGACATTTTTAAATCTTTTTATTTGAGTATCTTCATCGGTATATGCTTGAATCACTCTGACACCAGAAATGCCTTCTTGAAGAGAGGATAACACTTGACCTATCCACTCTCTTACCTCCCAATAAGTTGTGTCAGCATAGTTTCTGAAAATTTTAGTTGCTATTGCCAATATTGGCATAATCACAAAAGCAAGTATGGATAGTTGGACATCTACCAAAAAGACAGCAACCACAGCACCAAATATTGTCAACAATGCTGTTATCACACTACTTGCACCTTCTCTCGCAAATTCATTTAAACTCTGCATATCTGAAGTAAGTCGAGCAACTAATACTCCAGTTTTATTTTTTTCAAAATAGTTAATATCAAGTGAAGACATATGTCTAAATAATTTTTCTCTCACTCTACGAACATATGTCTCTCCAACCATACCTATTGAAAGCAAGGCCTGACTGGTGACAAAATAGAGAAGAACTAAGGTAATAAAATAAAATAAAGATTGCTGGAGAACATAGTTGTAGTCAGATTTTAAAACGCCATCATCAATTCCATTTGATATAAGGTTTGGTCCCACCATTCTTAATCCTGTTGCTATCAGAGCAATTAAAGAGCTTATGAAAAACTTGTTGATTACCTCTGGAACCAATTTCATAGATCTTGAAAAAGTTTTATCTTTCAACTTAATTTTGCACTTTCTGTTCTTCTAAGAATAAATTCCTATAAGAAGATACATCCTCAAGAATTTCCTCATGTTTTCCTTGAGCTTTAATCCTTCCGTCCTCTATAAATAAAACCTCATCACACAGCTCAATAGTTGGAACCCTATTAGTAATAATTAAAGTTGTCATTTTGTTCATAACATTCTTTAATTCATTCCTAATCTCTTCTTCAGTTGAAGCATCAACCGCAGAAAGTGCATCATCGAGTATAAGTATTTTTGGATTTCTTACGATTGCTCGCGCAAGTGCAATTCTTTGACGCTGTCCGCCAGATAATCCATAGCCACGTTCACCGACTTTAGTTTCATATGTCTCTGGTAATTGTGATATAAATTCGTGTGCTTTTGCAATTATTGCAGCTTCTTCAACTTTCTCTTGAGATGCTTCAATTGAACCGATAGCAATATTATCTTTGGCTGAATTTGAAAATAAGAAACTTTCCTCGAAAGCTAAACTGACATTGCTCCTTAGCTCTTCTAATTTAATATTTGCAATATCTACTCCATCGATTTTTATATTTCCTGAATCAATATCGTATAACCTTGGAAGTAGATATGCTAATGTTGATTTTCCTGATCCAGTTGCACCAACAATAGCAATTGTTTTTTGACCACTAACCTTAAAACTAAGATCATTAAAAATATTTTCGTTACCATAACTAAAATTTACATTTTCAAATTCAATACTTCCATTTCCATTGTCGGGAAAAGACTCTAGCATTTCATTGTCAAAAATTGAAGGTTGTTCATCCAACAACTGTAAGATTCTATTTCCTGCTGAAACACTTGACGGAATTTCAGACAAGAACCACGCTGTTATTCTGAGTGGCCAAATTAATAATATGACGTATTGAGTGAAAGCTATAAAGTCNCCTAANGTGATTAAATCATTTAATGCTAGATAACCTCCAAGCAAAAGGACAACCAAAGTGATAATCATTGGTATCAGTTCAAACATAGGAACAAATCTTGTTCTTAAATGTAAAAAATCTATAGATGTATCATAAATTTTTCCTATTGAGCTTTCTACTTTTTCTGATGCTTCATTTTCATTTCCGAAAGCTTTTACAACTCTTATACCGCCTAATTGTTCCTCAACTTCTGTGGTCATCTCTGCTTCGGCCTCTTTTACCCTTAACGAGATTTCCATAGCCTTAGATGCAAAAATACCAGCTAACCAAAGAACTAGCGGAATCGATAATAGAACTATAACTCCTAAGGTAAAACTTATCGATACAAGCGTAATGCTAAGCATTAGAAGAAGAAAAACATTAGCTGTTGCTAATGGTGCAATTGCAAAAGCAAGCCTTACTTGTGATGCATCACTTGATGCCCTAGCCATTAATTCACCTGTTGGCACTTTATCATGATATTTAAATGCAAGTTTTTGCATATGACCAAAGATGCTATTTCGAATCTCTGCTTCAACATTGAATGAAACAGACATACTAAAGTATCTTCTTATGCCTATTGAAGCCGCTCTTATGTAACCAATAACTATTAGAAAAGAAATGAAGACAACAATTATTTGGCGATTATTAGCAACAATACCATCATCGACAATTCTTTTTATTAGATATGGATGTAACACAACGAGGAAACACCAAATCACCGCAGACGACATTGAAATTAAAAAGTGTTTACGATTATTTTTTACTTCCTGTACATAAAACGTAAGAGCTCTTTTAAATTCAGCGGTTTTGAAGACATCAAACATACTTTTTAATAATAAATGCCTAAGAAATAAACAGTAAGGACTTTGTGCATTATTTCACAAGCATATTAGAGTTCAATTTAATGAACGATGTATTAGATAAAAAAATTGAAGATGTTTTAGATTCTGCTGACAGAATGTTTATAGCAACGAGTGTTGGTGGAAACTCATCCGGTGCTTCAGTTTTTTATGCTCGTGATGGAGAAGATCTTGTATTCTTCACTTTTAATCCAACTAGAAAAGCTGAACAAATCCGTCTAAATCCAAGAGTTCATGTTGTCATATGGCCNAAAGGACAAGAAGGCATTAGAGGTTTACANATNGATGGAGAATGTTACAAAATNAAAGATGAGGATGAAAAAGAAAAAGCTTATGAAATGGTTCTCTCAACTACTGAAGCTTTTAAAGAATATATGGAGGATGAATTTTTAAAGAAAAATGATGTTGTTGGTTATTACCGAATCAAACCAACAACTGTAAAATANGTTGACTTTTATCAGGAAGAGCAATTTGAGTGGAAAACATATCCAGCTAATAGAACTTCGGCTGTGAAGTTCGCTTTTAAACTAGCGTTAAAAAGAGTTGGTCTGTGGCTACGTACTGTTAGAGCCCCCTTTCTAACAGCTACTATTGCGCCAATACTAATTGGTGCATCAGTGGCATGGAGTGATCTAAAATCAGAAAATTTAAACAGTACGTGGTCATGGAACATGTTTTGGCTTGTATTAGGTGGTGCTTGTCTTGCACAGATAGCTACTAATGCATCAAATGATTATTTTGATCATACTTCAAATGCTGATGAGATAAACAAAGTCGCAAGTCCTTTTAATGGAGGAAGTAGAGTAATTCAGGTTGGTTTAATGACTCCTGGACAAGTACTTCTAACTGCATTGGTAAGTATTGTTGGAACTGTAGGTATTGGTTTGTATATTAACCAACAAATTAGTGGTTTTATTTTTGGCAACACACCAATTCTTTGGACTGGAATAATAGGAACCTTTTTAGCACTTGGCTACACAGGTGATCCTATAAGACTTGGATATAAGGGTTTTGGAGAAATCGCAATAGCTTTAGGTTTTGGGCCTGTAATGGTAATGGGTGCACATTATGTACTTACTGCACCAATACATAATAATGATTTGTCCCTTTGGAACTGGGCTGAAGCCCTAATTGCATCAGTACCTATTGCGTTGTTAGTAATGCTTATCGTTTGGATAAATCAATTCCAAGACGCCCCTTCTGATGCAGCTGTTGGTAAGAATACTTGGGTTGTTCGTACAGCTGTTAATGATGGCTGGATGAGGTTAGAAAAACCATTATCTCTTTACAAACAATTTATGATTGAGGCTTTTGCATCTGTAGCTTTGATTGGAATTTTAAGTTTCTTCACTGATTTTGGAACAGTTTATGCATTCATAGCATTGCTTCCTTTAGGATTAGTGTGGAAAGCATTCAAAATGGCCGATGATTGGATGGTTAAATGGAACGATCCTGAAGCAGATCGTCAAAAGGTACCTTATGAACTCCTCCTAGTAAATGTATCAACTATTGGAATTCATTTTTTAACAGGAATACTCCTAGCTGTTGCTTATTTCATCTAATTGAACGAATCAGCAAATTTCTCTAACATTCATAAATTTTACGATTTTATAAATTCACTAACTACTTTAGGTTTTGATAAATCATGGCGAAAACAAGCTGCTGACAAATTAAACCCTGGAAATGTTCTTGATCTTGGAAGTGGAACTGGTGCTTCATATTCCGACCTTAAAAATTTTGATGTAACAGCACTTGATCCTGATGAGCAAATGCTTTCATTAAATAACTTTGAGAAGAAAATTGTTGGTAAAGGTGAAGAGCTACCTTTTAATGAAAATTCATTTGATAATGTTTTATGTTGTTTTGTATGGAGAAATGTTGATGATACAGAAAAAGCACTGAGTGAGGTCTATCGAGTACTTAAGCCTGGAGGTAAATTTATATTGCTTGATATGACAAGACCAAAAAATACTTTTTATAAACTAATTCATAAAATTGGGACATATATTTTGTTGCACTTTGTTGGTCTCATAACATTGAATCTTAAGGAATATAGGTTCTTATATAAATCTCTTGATTTTTATCCTCAACCTGAAGTTCATTTGACTAAAAACAATTACACAAATCTTGTTATAGAAAGAATTGGCTTATTTGATTTTGTTTATTTGGGAGTGTTTACCAAATAGAAGTCTATTGATTAGCTAGTTGAATTAGTAAAGCACCAACCATATCGGCAGGTAGATTTCCAGTTCTTCTGGCGACAACATTTAAATCTTTATCTAAAAACACCCAATAAGGAAAAGCGCTAAGGCCATAAGCATTACCTATTTCACGATCTAGGTCATAAAGTTGCGTCTCACTCCATCCCTCATCAGCTAACCATTTTTGAGGTGGATAGTTTTCTCTACCACGATCAATTGATGTCGCTATAGCTATAACATCTACACCAGGAGGAACACCTGCTGAATCAATAAATCCTTGAACTACCGGAACTTCTTTTTGACAGTATCCACACCAATGCGCGAGGAATAATAAAGCTTTTGCATTACCATTTTTTTCTAGACTAACTATCTCAGAGTTTTCATTTGGAGCTGAAAATATAGGAGCAGCAAGGCCCAAAGCTATATTATCATCATTTTCNCCTGCAAATTCTGGTAGTAAATCTCCAGTAACAGTGGTTTCACCCTCTGGGAGTCCAGCAGCAACAGGTTCAGAACTTAGTGTTACACCTATTGCGATTGCAAGGCCTAATACTAAAATGACAGCACCTGCGATGATAAAGTTTTTATTCAACTAATTCCTTCCTTGCAAAATCATAATACAACAAAGCTACAAATATCGTTAAAAATCCAGTCCCTGCCATTACGGGAATACTTATAAATCCAAAAATATCAACGTATTTCATATCACATGGAACATCAACTGCGCATGTTCCTCCTCCACCTCCACCGTTTTGGAGATAAATATGATAAGCACTAATAGCTACTCCAACGATACTGATATAGCCAACTTTAAAAAAAGGTCGCTTAAATAATGAGATTATTAATGCAATTGCTATCGGGTACATTAAGTACCTTTGATACCAGCAGAATCTACATGGTATGAAACCAACAACTTCTGAATAAACAATACTTCCTATCGAACTAAAGACTGCAACTGAAATAGCAAAGTTTAAAAATTGATCAGTTATTAATTTACTAAAAGTTTTTTTTGAAAAATAAAGATAAAGCATTGCTGCTGTAGATGCCCAGGCAATAAAAGTAAGGAATCCAAAAAAAGTATTAAATAAAATTATGAGATCCATATTGAAATTTTAACCTACAAAAAATGATAGGCGACATTTGTCGCCTATCATTAAAATTTTATTCGAAAAAGTTATGAAACTTTTTCTCCTGACTTAACTCGAGCCATTTGTAGAACTAATACACCAAGACCGACTTTGTTAATTATGTCAGCGATTGTGTATAGAACTTCTCTAATAGCATCGAAGTCTCCTGCAACAGGTGCAATGTATCCCAAAGGATAAATTATCCAACCTACAAGGATTAAGTTCTTAATGTTTTCAAAAGCTGCTGCTTCGTCACCTTTAAGACCTTCTCCTTCAGCTTGAAGATTTCTCATTAGCCAGATGTAAGTTGCCATAGCAATTACAAATCCTGTCCAATATTCGTTGCTTCCTGCTACTGATGTTTCACCGTAGTATCCTGCACCAATCATTACTGTTGCTGCAACTCCCCAGTTACGGACTGCCTCATTATATGCGGCACCCTTTCTTGTAACTGCAAGGACTTCCACAAACATCAAAGGAACGGTTAAGACCCAGTCAACGTATCTTAACCCTGTATCGTATGCTCCACTTTCCCAAGATGCACCCATCTTTTGATAGTGATACCATGCAATACCACAGACAAGTGCTGAAATATATACACCACGTCTGTGTTCTGGTTTAACTTCTCTTGATGAAGCAAGTAAAAATACTGTTCCTGCAAGCATTCCCACAGTTGCCACCATGAAAAGTCGGTATGTTAGTTCTTCCATTTTAGAAGTACTCCTTTTTTTCTTTAATGTGAAACGTTCACATCACAAATGTACCATTCTTGTGAAATTATTAAAATAATTTGAAAATTTTTTAATAAATTTTGTAACTTTATTTTTAAAAAATAGTAATTAAACAGTGGATCCGACAGACCATTTTTCTAAATATGGTTTCAAATTAAACTTTGTTGCTGTTGATTTTGAGGTCATATACCTAATTTTTCCATAAATTGGCCTCTCTGGACCCCATGCTCTGTCATATCTTCCTAATATCCAAAATACTCCTGAGTATGAGTTTGGATCTCTTCCATCTAAGGCAAAACGATCATTTAAATCTATCAAATAGGAAAGTGCAATTTGTGGATTAGGCGTCCATTCAAGAATTTTCTTACCCCATAACATTCTTAAATAATTATGAATTCTACCTTCAGTTTTTAACTGATTTTGAGCTGCGTTCCAAATTTCATCATGTGTATTAGCATTTGTAAATTCTGATAAATCATAGATATATTCTCTTTCATCATTGGCATGATCGTCTAATGTTTTAATTGCCCAGTCTGGTAAAGATTGATATTGGTCATAGTTTGCTCGTTTTACACAGGTATGATATCCAAGCTCTCTCCAAGTGATTAGCTCATCAAAAAAACTTTCGAGATTAGCAGATCCTCCCCACCATCCTTCTCTACGACCAACGAAATTTGGATCTATATTCTCTACTGACCATGACTCACTACTAATAATTTTTTCAAAGACTTCATAGGTTGAAATATGTCCGAAATGAAAATAAGGTGAAAGCTGGCTACTTGCATCTTCTGAAGGATGACTTCTTAGTTTTGCGTAATCATTAAATCCTTTTTTTACAAAAAGATCCAATCTTGATTTCGCTGCATTATATCCACCAACAACATCACTAACCTCTACAGATTTATCAACATTTAAGTTATTTAAAAAATCTTGAGTGTTGACTTTATTAAAATCAACAAGTTCATATTTCTTTAACATTGGTTCTATTAATTTTTCATCAAATTTTAAATTAAGATATTCAAGAGGATCTTTCTCGGGGACTTCAACTAAAAAGTCTTCAATATTCTTGTGCATGAATCTTCTAAAGTCATGAGCACGTACATATTCTTTTTCTGCAATTCTAATTGGAAGCAAGCCATTTGAATCAACCAATTCATATGTTGTTTGGATACTCCCTTTTGCTTCTGCTGTCATTTGAGGAACAAAATAAGTTGGATAATCATCAGTTATAACAACAGCAGCATTTTTTGCTAACTCAATTAATAATTTATCCGCAATTCCTTTTTTTTCTTCAACATATGGAAAATAAAAAGCTTTAGATTTTTCAGTTTGTTTTTGTATATCTTGGATGCCTTCAATAGCAAATTTGTGAAATCTAATGCTTGCCATAGGATAATCAATTGTCATTGGTTCAAAAATAAGTAAAGGTTTCGAGAGTTTGTTAGCCCATTCAATTGCACGTTGAAGAGAAAAGTTAAAATTTACTCTTCTGAATGCAATCATCCAATAAAGAACATAAGGAGCATCCATATTTGGTTGATCATCATTGAGTGTTGTTATTCTATTTATTGGCACTTCAAGCATAAAAATATTATAAGATTAAATTCGTTTTTAAATTGAAAATTATATGGTTAAAA
>FUFK010044634.1_pt1 | contig 29947 bp, 32 predicted proteins | sample 1021851 | NCBI WGS metagenome assembly FUFK01 (sample SAMEA51879418, study PRJEB19060) | metagenome | reverse complement strand
AAAGCCATTTCTGATGAATCAACATCGTGATGAGAGCCATCTGTTAAAACTGCTTTTACGTCTACAACTGGGTATCCTGCGATTACTCCACTTGCAGCTGCTTCTCTAAAGCCAGACTCAATTGGACCATAATATTCTGTAGGAAGNGTTGCTCCTGTTATTTCTGATTCGAATTGTATTCCAGATCCAGGCTCTAGAGGCTCTATTCTTAATGTACAATCTCCGTATTGTCCTCTTCCACCAGATTGTCTAATAAATTTACCTTGCTTTTCTGATGCTTTTGTAACCGTTTCACGGTAAGCGACTTTAGGCGCCCCTTGAATAGCTTCAACATCAAATTCTCTTCTTAGTCTCTCGACGATCACATCCAAATGAAGTTCACCCATTCCTGCTAGAACTGTTTGACCTGATTCTTCATCTGTCCATGTTTGAAGAGTTGGATCTTCTCCAGCTAACCTTGCTAACGATTCTCCCATTTTGTCTTGATCAGAACGAGTTTTTGGCTCAACAGCAACAGATAAAACAGGATCAGGAAAATTAATTGATTCTAAAAGTAAGGGATTAGATTGATCACATAGTGTATGCCCAGTTATAGCATCTTTTAGTCCAATAGCTGCAACAATTTCTCCTGCCCTTGCTTCCTTAATTTCTTCACGAGAATCAGCGTGCATTTTCATTAACCTACCTGCACGTTCTCTTGATCTGGTTGAGGAATTATAAACATTAGAACCTGATTCTAATACACCTGAATAAATTCTTAAATAAACTAACCTACCAACGTGTTGGTCGGTAACAACTTTAAAAACCAAAGCACCTGCAACTCCCCATAATATAATTTGTTTTCTGTGTTTAGGAACAAAGTTAGCTGCTATTAGTCCAATTATAATTGCGTTGTCCGCCGCAAGAATAATATCTATGAAGATAATTTGTAAGAGTATGATAGATTGTTCAATCAAGATTCCTTGATAATATAAAATTTTTTATATAATTCAATTAAAAGTAGTGAAAATTTTTATTGATTTAAAGATTTAGACATAATCAAATAGGTGTTTAATAAATTAAGGAGGAGAAATGAAAATATTTAAATATATTTTATCAATTTTTGTTGCCCTACTTGTATTTACACATTCAAATGCTGCTGAAAAATGGGATATGGCTCTGGCTTATGGTGCTGGAAACTTTCATTCAGCAAACGCAACTGAATTTGCAAATAACGTAACAAAAAAAAGTAAAGGCAAACTCACTATAGTTACTCATCCGGGTGGTTCTCTATTTAAAGGGGGAGAAATTTTTAGAGCTGTTAGAACTGGTCAGGCTCCAATTGGAGAAAGATTTATGTCAGCTTTAGGTAAAGAAGATCCATTACTAGAAATCGACTCACTTCCATTTTTAGCGACTTCGTATGGTGATGCTATGAAACTTTACAAGGCTTCAAAAGCTGAAATTACAAAAAGTTTGGATAAAAAAAGGACTTGTATTTTTATATGCAGTTCCATGGCCAGCTCAAGGTTTGTACTCTAAAAAAGAAATTAATAGTGTAGCAGATCTTAAAGGTTTAAAATTTAGAGCTTATAACAGTGCAACTGTAAGAATCGCAGAGTTAACTGGAATGGCCCCAACTAAAATTGAAGCTGCTGAGATATCTCAAGCATTTTCAACAGGAGCTGTTGAAAGTATGATTACCTCTCCAACAACTGGTAAGAATAAAAAGATTTGGGAAAATGGTGTAAAATATTTTTATGACATTGCAGCATGGTTTCCAAAAAACATGATTATAGCAAATAAAGAGGCGTGGAATAAGTTAGATAAAGCGACTCAAGATTTAATCATGAAAGAAGCAGCAGTTGCTGAGAGAAAAGGTTGGCAGCTTTCTAAAATGGGAAATAAGAATGACAAAAAAGCTTTAGCTGATGCTGGCATGACTGTTGGTAAAGTTAACGCAGCNTTAAAATCTCATTTTGAAAAAGTCGGTCAAACAATGTCTAAAGAATGGGCTAGCAAAGCTGGTTCAAGAGGACAAACTGTTTTATCAAAATATTAATAATTTAAAATAAAAGGCCATCTATATAAGATGGCCTTTTTAAATTATGTTAATCAAATTAGAAAACTTCCTTCATCGAGTTTATAAATTTTCAGGTATTTTAGCGGCTATATTTCTTATACTTGTTGCAACTTTTATTTTAATAGGGATATCGTCTCGAATTTTTGATTTTTACATAAGAGGTTTGTCTGAGTATTCAGGATACTGTATGGCTGCCTCAACTTTTTTTGCACTTGCTTATACATTTTCAGAAGGCGGCCATATAAGAATTACATTGTTTTTAGAGAAAATGAGCAGTCGATTAAAAAAAATATTTGAAATTTGGTGTTTGACTATTTCATCTATCTTTTCAGGATTTCTTTTTTTCTATTTCAGTAAAATGTTATTTATTTCATATAAGTTCCAAGAAAGAAGCGAAGGGGCTGATGAAATTTTAATTTGGATACCCCAGACAAGTTTGGCCTTTGGATCCTTTATCTTTTTTATATGTATTTTACATCATCTTTTTAAAGCTTTTAAAAATGACTGAAATTATATTAGCAATTTTTTTTATTACCGTTTTATTATTATTTTTAAGTAGCGGTGTATGGGTTGCTTTAAGTATGATTGGTGTCTCAGCTATTGCAATGGAACTGTTCACATCAAGGCCAGTCGGTGACGCAATGGCAACAACGATTTGGGGAATGTCGTCTTCTTGGACACTTACCGCACTTCCCTTATTTGTTTGGATGGGTGAAATATTGTTTAGAACGAAATTATCTGAAAATCTTTTTGAAGGACTTTCCCCATGGATGCAAAAACTTCCTGGAGGACTTATTCATGTAAATGTTGTTGGCTGTGCGATTTTTGCAGCTATTTCAGGTTCCTCTGCAGCAACAGTTGCGACTGTAGGCAAAATGTCTATACCTGAACTTCGTAAAAGAAATTATCCAGAAAAAATATTACTCGGAAGTTTGGCTGGGTCTGGAACTTTAGGTTTGTTGATACCACCATCTATAATTTTGATAATTTACGGTGTAACAGTTCAAGAGTCTATTGCTAAGCTTTTTATTGCAGGAATTTTCCCTGGAATAATGATTGCTATTATTTTCATGACTTATGTTGTTATTTGGTCATTGATGAATAAANATAAAATGCCTGTNTTGACNGAAGANATACCTTTTATTGAAAAAATAAAGAAATCAGGCAAACTAATTCCAGTAATATTGTTAATTGTATCTGTAATAGGATCTATTTATTCAGGTGTAGCCACTGCAACAGANGCAGCTTCACTAGGAGTAGTTGGAGCATTAATATTATCTTTTTTTCAAAAAAGTTTAACTATAGATTCATTTAAGAAGTCCTTATTAGGAGCAACCAAAACCTCCTGTATGATTGGATTTATTCTGGCTGGATCAACTTTTCTTTCATTAGCCATGGGTTTTACTGGATTACCAAGAAATTTAGCAATTTGGATAGATACAATGCAGCTTTCACCTTACATACTAATCATTGTATTGATGATTTTTTACATAATTCTTGGAATGTTTTTGGATGGAATTTCAGCAGTTGTTTTAACAATGGCAATAATTGAACCTATGATTAGACAGGCTGGTTTTGACATGATTTGGTTTGGGATATTCTTAGTTGTTGTAGTTGAAATGGCACAAATAACTCCTCCCGTTGGGTTTAATTTGTTTGTCTTACAAGGAATGGCTGAAAAGGATATGGGATATATAGCAAGAAGTGCTTTTCCACTTTTCCTATTAATGATTTTGGCAACAGTTATAATTATTATATTTCCTGAAATAGCTTTATGGCTTCCTGAGAAAATGATTCAGAATATAAATTAGTATTTAGACTCTTTTTTACCTTCAATAACCAACTTAAGATCTTTATACTCTTTGCAATTACAATCTTCTAAGAACAGCAAGTCTTTCTTTAGCTTTGTCTAGTCTATTAGTAGCCACAAATAATTCCCCCATGTATTCATTTATACCTACATGCTTAGGATCTAATTCAAGTCCCATTGAATAATATATTTCAGCATTTTCGTAATCACCAATTTTTCTATGTGCAAAGCCTAAATAGTTAAGTGTGTTGGGGTCTGCGGGAAATTCTTTATTATGTTTTAGCAAATATCCAATAGCTTTTTTGTAATGTTTTTGTGCTTTATCTGTTTTATTTTTTTTTTCAAATTTTTTTGCTTTATTAATCATTTTTTCACGCAATTTGGTATTGGCTTACTGGTTTTGCATCCATCACCACTAGATCCACCACTACTTCCTGCTGAAAAAGCTGGACTAGTAATTAAAACAAATAGTAAAACAGTTAAAAATTTTTTAATCATTATTTAAACTTTTTTAATTCATCTAATGGCATTAAATCTAAATTATTTTTTTTTAAATTTTCTTTAACTTTTAACGCCGTATCTAAAGACGAAAGATTATCACCATGTATACAAACTGAGTCAATTTCACAAGGAATTTGTTTACCAGAGAGACAATTTAACGCTTGGTTTTTTACCATCTTTAAAACATGTTCTTGTGCTTTAATTGGATCTGTTATTAGTGCGGTATTTTTCTTTCTTGAAACTAAGTTCCCGTCGTCCTCGTAATTTCTATCTGCAAAAATTTCACAAGCCACCTTCATCCCCAATTTTTTTGCAGAATCCTCCATTTTGGAACCAGTTGGCACTAAATAAATTAAATCTTTATTAATTTTGTAAATCGTTTTTGCAATAATAGTTGCTAACTCAATATCCTCACATGCCATATTATTTAATGCACCATGAGGCTTGATATGAGATACACTGACTTCGTTTTGTTGAGCAATGGCTTGAAGTATATTGTATTGATCTTGAATAAGTTTCTCTATTTCAGCTGAGGAAAGATTTATTCTTTTTCTTCCAAAATTTTCAGGGTCATTAAATGATGGGTGCGCTCCAATACTTACACCATTTTTTTTTGATATTTTTATAGTTTCTCTCATAGTATCTTCATCTCCCGCATGATAACCGCAAGCAATATTTGCAGAATTGACTATACCTAATAGTTCAGGATCATATTTATTAGAGTGGTGTTTGGATTTTTCACCTAAATCACAATTAATATTAATTTCCATAATTTATGAGTTAAAGTATAACATGGCATGATCAAAAATATATACAATCTTGGCGACGCAGCTTTATATTGTGATTTTGGCGATACTGTAAACAAAGAAACTAATCTTAAAGTAATAAATTATTTTAATGATATAAGAGAAAAAAATATTACTGGCATAAAAAACATTGCACCTTCATATAATAAATTAATAATTTATTTTGATTTAGAACTTACCAATTATAAAAAAATAAAAGATACTGTAGAAAATCTTGATATTTCAACTTTTGAAGCAGCTAAAACAAAACTAATAAAGATACCCGTGTGTTTTGATGACGAATTTGCGCTTGACTTAGAAAGAGTTGAAAAAAAAGCGGGCATTACTGAAAAAAGAGATAATCAATCAACTAATAGCTCAAAAATATTTTTGTTATATGACTGGATTTATTGCTGGTATGCCTTTNCTTGGTGATATNAAAGAAAAAATNAGATTAGATAGGCTTGAAACTCCAAGGGTTAAAGTACCTAAGGGCTCAGTAGGTATTACGGAACAATTCTGTAATATCTATACCTTTGAAAGTCCGGGTGGGTGGAATATTATTGGTAACTCACCTAAAAAAATTTTTACTAAAGATCAAACTAAATTAACGTTAGTCAATCCAGGTGATGAAGTAGAGTTCTTCGAAATTTCAAAAAAGGAATATTCAAAATTTAATGAGCAAAAATAGTTTTAAAGTATTAAGACCTGGTATAAATACCACTTTTCAAGATTTAGGAAGAGATAACTTATATCATGTAGGCCTTCCATTTAGTGGAGCAATAGACAAAAGGAATTTTCTAATTGCTAACTCATTAATTACTAATAAAGAGGATGATGCAGTATTAGAGTTTGCATACCAAGGACCCTTACTCGAATTTTCTGGAAGTCAAACCTCTATTGTAATCACAGGCAATGTTAATTTTAAGATAATTAAAAAAGACACCTCTGAAATAAAAGGTGAATGTTATAGAACTTACAATNTAAATNATAAAGACTGTCTTGATATTATATCAACTGAAAAGTCAGTCTATGGNTACCTTTCGGTAAAAGGTGGTTTTCAGATTAATAAATTTTGTAATAGTTATTCGACAACTGTTAGAGCTGAAGTAGGTCCTAATGAGGGAAAAAAAATAGAAATTGGACAAACAATAATTTTAAATGCTTCTGAAAGCTCAATTGAAAAAAGTTTAGAATACTTAAACTCAAAAATAGAATTTATAAGAGTGATAAAAGGTACAAACTTTGATTACTTCTCAGAAGACTCAATCAAAGATTTCACAAGTAAAGATTTTATTGTTTCAAAACTTACCGATAGGATGGGAATGAGATTAAGTGGACCTAAAATTAAGAATTTAAAGAAAACAAACATCAAGTCTGAAGGATTAGGAAAAGGAGTAATACAAGTTCCAGCTGANGGAGANCCTATAGTAATGCTTTCAGATCATGGAACAATAGGTGGTTATCCAAAAATTGCTGTTGTAATAAGTGCAGATTATGACAAGTTAGCACAATGCCCACCTGGAGAAAAAATCAAATTTAAAATTGTAAATCTTACAGAGGCAGAAAATTTATANAAAATTTATACTATGGAAACTAAGAANATAATTAATAAAATAAGATGAATTTTATAACAAGATTACCNGGTCCACTTTTAGTTTTTTTTGGTGCCACTAGTTTAAGTTTTGGAGGAATGATTGTAAAATCTTTCGAGGGCGCCACATTATGGCAGATACTTTTTTGGAGATCTCTTTTTTTTATTTTAGTTGTATCAATTTTTTTACTCATTACTTATAAAAAAAATGTTTTTCATGCATTTAAGAAATCAGGCTTNCCCGGTCTTATCGGTGGTATAGTTTTATCTTCAGGGTTTTGTGGCTATGTTTTTGCAATGTATAATACAACAGTAGCCAATGCTAATTTTATTATTCAAACTCAAACAATTTTTTTGGCAATCTTTGGATATTTATTTTTAAAAGAAAAAATTTCAAAATTAACTTTAATATCAATTATACTAGCCATCTCTGGTATTATTTTAATGGTTGGGGGATCTTTGTCTCCAGGACAAATGTCTGGAAATATTGCAGCATTTATTATGCCAGTGTCATTTGCAATCTTAATTATTATTATTAGAAAATATCCAGATGTAGACATGATACCGTTACAATTAATTGCTGGAATAGTTGCAATGTCTGTTGGTTATTTTGTTGCAGGTAAAATTAATATTTCTTCATATGATATATTTTTAGGTTTTCTGGCAGGTTTTTTTCAATTAGGTTTTGGTTTTATTTTTATAACAATTGGAGCAAGATCTACGCCCTCGGCAATTGTTGGTATCATAATGCTCACTGAAGCTATTCTTGGACCTCTTTGGGCATGGTTATTTGTGAGTGAAAATCCACCATTTGTTGTTTTAATTGGGGGGTCAATTGTATTATTCGCAGTATTACTACAGTTTTACAATGTTATTAAACTGGAAAAAAAAACTATTTCTTGATGACGATTNTCAAAAATATGCTAATATAATNTTATACGGGAGAGACTACATTGAGTAGCGCCGAAGGAGCAACCACCCCGGAAACTCTCAGGCAAAAGGACCGTACATATTAACTCTGGAAAGAGACAAATTCTCGCCGAAGGAGCTAAAATCTCTCAGGCACCACGACAGAGGGGGTTAGAGAGTTAATATGAATATAAAAAAAACTGCACTATACGAACTACATAAAAAGCACAACGCTAAGTTTGTTGAGTTTGCTGGCTATAGTATGCCGATACAATACTCTGAGGGAATTGTAAAAGAGCATAATATTACAAGAAATAAGTCTGGAATATTCGATGTTTCCCATATGGGGCAGTTATTCATTAAATACAGTAACGACATAACAGACAAACTCCAAGAAATTTTACCAACTGATCTTAAAAATTTAAAAATTAATCAAAGCAAGTATTCGTTTTTAATGAAAGAGAATGGGGGAATATATGATGATCTTATCATCACTAGAATGAAAGATAAGTACATGATTATTTTAAATGCTGCTTGTAAACAAAACGATCTTCAGATTATTAAAAATAAATTGAATGATCAAAATTTGGACATGAATAATAATTTGTCTCTTGTAGCGATACAAGGTCCAGAGTCTAAAACAATTCTTGAAAATGTAGTTTCAAATGTATCAAAATTAAAATTTATGAACGGAGAAAACTTTTCTTTTAAAAATAATGAAATCTTTATAACAAGATCTGGATATACAGGTGAAGATGGCTTTGAAATATCATTACCTAATAAAGTTGCAATTTCTTTTGTAGAAGAATTAATTTCTAAAGGGTCAACTTTAATTGGTTTGGGCGCAAGAGATACTTTAAGATTAGAGGCGGGCTTGTGCTTGTACGGTCATGACATAAACGAAAATACCAGTCCAGTTGAAGCAAATTTAAAGTGGGCAATTTCAAAAAATAGAATAAATGATAATTTTATAGGATCACATCAAATAAAAAAACAAATCAAAGAAGGTGTGTCAAAATTAAGAGTTGGTATCAAACCAGAGACTAGAGTTATAGCAAGAGAGTCAACGAAAATTTTTGATGAAAAAGACAATGAGATTGGAAAAGTCACTAGCGGAACATTTGGACCAAGCGTTAATGCTTCAATCGCAATGGGCTATATTTCAAATTCTCATTCTAAAAAAGATACAAAAGTTTACTTAGAAGTAAGAGGAAAAAAAGTGCCNGCNAATGTTTGNGATTTGCCATTTTATAAAAAAAGTTATGTGAAAGGAGAAGCCAATGTCTAATACAAAATTTTCAAAAGAACATGAATGGATTACACTAGATGGAGAAGTTGGAACTATTGGAATTACAAAACATGCAACTGAAATGTTAGGTGACATAGTTTTTGCTGAATTACCTGAGAAAGGATCTAATGTTGAAAAAGANGGAACTGCGGGNGTGGTAGAGTCAACAAAAGCTGCTAGCGATGTATATACTCCAGTAAGTGGTGAAGTTGTAGAAATTAATCAATCAATTGTTGACGATCCATCAAAAATCAATGCTGACCCAGAAGGTGGAGCATGGTTTTTTAAATTAAAGTTAAAAGATAAATCAGAACTTGATACTCTTATGAATAAAGAAGAGTACGATAAATTTGCAAAGGAGACATCAGCATAATGTTACCAAATTCAGAAAAAGATTTTTTAAAGAGACACATTGGACCTTCTAAAGAAGATCAATCAAAAATGTTAAAAGAATTAAATTATAAATCACTAGATGATTTAATTGACAGCACAGTACCAGAAAAAATAAAGTTTAGAGGTGAATTAAANATTGGTGAATCAAATTCAGAATATGAAGCTTTGAGAAAATTAAGAGCAATATCAAAAAAAAATCAAGTTTACTCAAATTTTATTGGTATGGGTTATTATGGAACTTATACACCTTATGTAATTTTAAGAAATATATTAGAAAATCCAGGTTGGTATACTTCATATACGCCTTATCAGCCAGAAGTAGCTCAGGGAAGACTTGAGATGTTATTAAATTTTCAACAAATGATTGTTGATTTTACTGGAATGGATATAGCTAATGCCTCTTTATTAGATGAGGGTACAGCAGCAGCGGAGGCTATGGGCTTAAGTCACAGATTGAACAAAAAAGATAGTAATTTAGTTTTTGTATCTGAGGATTGTCATCCTCAAACAATAAATGTTATTCAAACTAGAGCTGAACCGTTGGGTTTAAAAGTATTAGTTGGTAAAGAAGATGAGGTTCTAGACCAGCTAAAAGAAGATTTAGTTTGTGGAATTTTACAATATCCTGGAACTTTAGGAGATATTAAAGACCCAAGTGAAGCAATTAGCAAAATTCATAAAAAGAATGGTAAGGCTGTATTAGCTTGTGATTTGTTAGCATTAGCAAAATTAAAAACACCAAGAGAACTTGGTGCTGACATAGCAGTTGGAAGCTCACAAAGATTTGGTATCCCAATGGGATATGGAGGTCCACACGCAGCTTTTTTTGCAACAAAAGATGAGTACAAAAGATCAATGCCAGGAAGAATTGTCGGTGTGTCAGTTGATAGACACGGTAACAAGGCATATAGATTGTCCTTGCAAACTAGAGAGCAACATATCAGAAGAGACAAGGCGACAAGCAACATTTGCACCGCCCAAGCCCTATTAGCAATTGTATCAGCAGCTTATTCTATTTATCANGGCCCAGATGGAATTAAGAATATTTCTGAAAGAGTCTCACAATTAGCAAAAAGTTTTGCCGATAAAATAAAACAGTCTGGGTATGAACTTTATTCTAATTATTTTTTTGATACTGTCACAATCATTACTAAAGAAAAAACTGATCAAATTTATAAAAATGCTTTAAATCAAAAAGTNAATATACGTAAAGTAAATTCTGAAATGCTTGCAGTTTCTTTTGATGAAAGAAAGAATGTTTATAGAGTAAATCAACTGTTAAAAATTTTTAACGCAGCAGAATCAATTAAAAAAGAGGATCCTTCAGTAAGTTTACCTAATCTTCCAAAAAACTTATTGAGAACCTCAAAATATTTAGAACATCCAGTTTTCAACTCATACCATTCTGAAACTGAAATGTTGAGATACTTAAAAAGATTAGAAGATAAAGATATAGCATTGAATAGAACAATGATTGCACTTGGTTCATGCACAATGAAGCTAAATGCTGCCGCTGAGATGATCCCAATTTCATGGAAAGAGTTTGCAGAACCTCATCCATTTGTTCCAATTGAACAAATGGAGGGATTCAGAGATCTATTTACTGATCTAAAAAATTGGTTGCGTTCCATAACTGGTTTCTCGGGTGTTTCTCTTCAACCTAATGCAGGCGCTCAAGGTGAATATGCGGGATTAATGGTTATAAGAAAGTATCATTTAGATAGAGATGAGGCCAATAGAAACATATGTTTAATTCCAAGTTCAGCACACGGTACTAATCCGGCAAGTGCACAAATGACTGGAATGAAAGTTGTTGTTGTTAATTGTGATAAAGAAGGAAATGTTGATTTCGATGACTTAAAGAAAAAAGCAGAGCAACATTCTGAAAACCTTGGGGCATTAATGGTAACTTACCCATCCACTCATGGAGTTTTCGAAGAAAAAATATCAGATATTTGTGAGTTAGTTCATAAACATGGTGGACAGGTTTATATGGATGGCGCAAATCTAAATGCATTAGTGGGAATTGCTAAACCAGGAAATTTTGGTCCAGACGTTTGTCATATTAATTTACATAAAACGTTTTGTATTCCTCATGGCGGGGGAGGACCTGGAATGGGACCAATTGCTTGCAAAAGACATTTACAAGTTTACTTGCCCAACCACCCAGTAATAAAAGATTGTGGGCCAACTTCTGGAATTGGAGCAGTTTCTGCAGCCCCTTGGGGAAGTTCAAGCATTTTATCAATTTCTTGGATGTATATTAAAATGATGGGATCAACTGGATTAAAGCTTGCTACCCAAGTTGCAATATTGAATGCAAATTATATAGCTCATAGATTAAAAGATCACTTTCCGATTTTGTACAAAGGGTCAAATGGCAATGTGGCACACGAATGTATTATTGATATTAGAAAAATTAAATCAGAAACAGGAATAACGGAGGAAGATATTGCGAAAAGATTAATTGATTATGGTTTTCATGCACCAACTATGTCCTGGCCTGTTGCTGGCACAATGATGATAGAACCAACTGAAAGTGAAAGCCTTACAGAAATAGACAGATTTTGTGAAACTTTAATTAAGATTAAAAAAGAAATCGATAAGATTAAGTCTGGCGTGTTTGATAAAGTAGATAATCCAATTAAGAACGCACCACATACTGACCTTGAACTATCTTCTGATGAATGGAAACATAAGTATTCAAGAGAAGAAGCAGCTTATCCATCTAAACATTTAAAAACTAATAAATTTTGGCCTCCAGTTGCCAGAGTTGATAATGTATATGGAGATAAGAATATTTTTTGTACATGCCCAAGTATTGATGAATTCAAAGAAGACGCAGCTTAAAATTTGATGAAAATTGCTGTAATTGGATCAGGAATTTCAGGATTAAGTGCAGCATATTTTCTATCAAAAAAACACAAAGTTGATCTTTTCGAAAAAGAAGATCGTTTTGGTGGTCACTCACACACTTTAGATATTTTAACAGACAATCAAANTAAAAAAAAAATCCGTGCAGATATTGGATTTATTGTTTTTAACAAACAAACTTATCCAAACTTAATTAACTTTTTNGATGAAATCGGGGTAGAGATAGAAAAAAGCAATATGAGTTTATCATTTTTAGTAAAAGAAAAAAATTTAGAATACAGCGGGAAAGGAGTCCGAGGGGTATTTTCTTATAAAAAAAATTTATTTAATATTGGTTTCTTAAAAATGTTTTATGAGATCNTAAAGTTTTATAACAAGAGCTCTAAACTGAAAGATATAGATGAAAATTTAAACCTTGGATCATTTCTTCAAAAAGAAAAAATGTCAGATTTTTTTATAAATTATCATATTTTACCAATGGTATCAGCCATTTGGTCAATGCCACCCGACAATGCAAAAAATATGCCTATTAAGTTTTTTTTAAAATTTTTTCAAAATCATGGCTTGTTTAAGTTAAAAGATAGACCTCAATGGTACACTGTGAAAAATAGAAGTATTGAATATGTTAATAAAGTAATAAAAAAAATAAGCGGGGAGCATTTTAAAAATTATAAAATTAATAAAGTTACAAGATCTGATAATGCTGCACGCGTTTTTTATGGAGGGGAAAGCGAATATTTTGAATACGATAAAGTTGTGATTGCTACGCATGCAGATGAAGCTTTATCAATAATCGATGAGCCTTCTGACGATGAAAAAGATATATTAAGTAATTTTAAATATAAAAAAAACTTGGCAGTAATTCACTCAGATGAAACTGTAATGCCCAAAAAAAGAATAAATTGGAGTGCGTGGAATACTTTTGTATCAGAAAATAATGATAGTTCAGTTACCTACTGGTTAAATTTATTACAGAATTTAGACATGGAAAAAAATATCTTTTTAACTTTAAATCCTCATTTCAATATCGATGAAAAACTCGTGATTGATAAAATTCAATTCAGTCATCCATATTATGATCATGATACTTTAAAAAATCAAAAAAAATTAGATTTATTACAAAATAAACAAAATATATTGTTCTGTGGAAGTTATCATGGTTATGGTTTTCATGAAGANGGTATTAAATCAACATTAAATATGCTTAAATTCATTAATGATTGAGAATTCATTTATATATACGGGCGAAGTCATTCATAAAAGATTCAAACCAAAAAAACATTTTTTTAAATATAGTGTATTTTCTTTACTAATTGATCTTAGCGAAATAAGACTTATAAATAAAAAAATTCCATTTTTTTCTTACAATAAATTCAACGTTCTAAGTTTTTTTGATAAGGACCATGGCGAGAGGGATGGTTCTGATTTAGGAATTTGGGTAAGAAAAAAATTAAAAGAAAAAGGAATAACTTCAGAAGAAATTAAGATTAAAATTCTTTGTTACCCTAGAATTTTTGGATATGTTTTCAACCCTCTGAGTATTTTTTTCATTTATAATAAAATTGGTGAACCAATTGCAATTTTTTATGAAGTAAAAAATACATTTGGAGAACAACACACATATATATTCGAAATTAAACATCCAAACACACAAATTAAGAATGATTGTAAAAAGAAGTTTTTCGTATCTCCCTTTATGGATCTTCAATCAGAATATTTCTTTAAAGTATTATTACCCAATGAAAAATTGTCTGTAATTATTGANCAAAGAGACAAGGAAGGTAAGCTTCTATTTGCATCCCAGGATGGAAACAGGCGTGATTTAACCTTTAAAAACTTATTAATTTGCTATCTAAAACACCCTCTAATGAGTTTTAAAGTCATATCAGCTATACATTTTGAAGCATTAAAATTGTGGATCAAAGGCGTTAAATTGATCAAAAAAAATATTAAAATNAAAAATAATACGACCTTTGAAAACTAATGATAAATCAAATTTCAGATAAAATCGTCTTTTCTGGTTTAAAGTTAATAAAGTACGGTAAGCTAAATGTAACAACTTTCCAAAACAAAAAGTTGCAGTTTGGAGACGATGGTAATTTAGAGGTAAGCATTAAAATTAATAAGCCAGATTTTTCAAAAAATATAATTGCAAAAGGTAGTGTTGGTTTAGCAGAATCTTATATGAGAGGGGATTTTGAAACAGATGATTTATCTAAGTTAATTGAATTAAGTGCTAAAAATATTAAACTAGTTCACAAATTCTCTGGAATACTGGACTTAACATATTTAAATTATTTTAAAAAATTCATTAATCGAAACACTAAAACAAAAAGTAAAGAACATATTTCAAAACACTATGATCTTGGAAATGAATTCTTTTCTTTATGGCTTGACGATTCACTAACTTATTCAAGTGCAATTTTTGAAAATGAGAAATCAAATTTATACGAAGCACAAATAAATAANTATAAAAAACTTTCAAATCTACTTAAGCCAAAGNCAGGTGACAAACTACTAGAAATTGGATGTGGCTGGGGAGGATTTGCAGAATATATCGGAAAAAACCACGATGTTAATCTTGATTGTATTACAATATCAAAAAAACAATATGAATTTGCCAAAAAGCGTATTCATGATGCTGGCCTTAATGAAAAAATTAATATTCAAATGAAAGATTATAGAGATGTAAAACAAAATTATAATTCTATAGCTTCAATAGAGATGATAGAAGCTGTAGGTAAAGATTATCTAAAAAATTACTTTCAAACAATTAAGAAAAATTTGGTACCTGGCGGCAANGCTGCAATTCAAGCAATCACAATAGACGATAACTTGTATAATAGATACAAAAGGAAAGAAGATTTCATTCAAAAATATATTTTNCCTGGAGGCTTTTTGCCATCTAAGAAGTCNATATTAGATTATGTAGAAAAAACTGGATTAAATTTTGATCAATGCAATTCTTATGGTTTACACTACAGCAATACGCTGAAAATTTGGAGAGACAAGTTTTCAGAAAGATGGGAAGAAATTTCAGATCAAGGTTTTGATAATACTTTTAAAAGAATGTGGAATTTCTATTTATCTTATTGTGAAGCAGGATTTAAATCTAAAAATATTGATTTAATTCAATTTTCTTTAACTAATAAAGCATGATAAAAATGAAAATAGTAAATTCAATTTTGTTGATAATTACTTTAGCTTTAGTTACAAGCTGTTCTAATAATATGAAACCAGAGGATTTTAAAAATACAAAACCGAGCCTTTTAATTGAAGAATATTTTGATGGGAAAGTTAAAGCATGGGGNATTTTACAAGACCGAAGCGGCAAAGTTACAAGACAATTTAAAGCAGACTTAGTTGGATCCTTTAAAGATAATGTTATCACTTTAGATGAAGATTTTTACTGGACTGATGGTGAAAAACAAAAGAGAACATGGAAAATAAAAAAAATTGATGACAATAACTATGTTGGTACTGCTCCAGATGTAGTGGGAGAGGCTACAGGTGTTCAATANGGATCAGCGTTTAAATTTAAATACGATTTAATGGTGCCTTTTAAAAATAAAAATATCAAAATTTCATTTGATGACTGGATATTCAAACAAGACGAAAAAGTTGCAATTAATCGTGCAACACTTACTAAATTTGGATTTAAAGTCGGAGAACTTACCGTATTTTTTATGAGAGACTAATCTTTAATTCGCTTCATCCCTTTTTCAAGAATCTTAAAATATAAACCGTTTGGAATTACCTTAAGAACTTTCATAATTGTNGTGAAAGACTTAGGAAAATGAATTTCAAAACCTTTACTTTTTGTAAGTCCCTTAAACATTTGCTCTGCAGCAAACTCAGGTGATTTAATCATTGGCATTGGAAAATCATTTTGATCNGTCATAGGNGTTTTGATAAATCCAGGACTTACAAGAGATACTCTTACGTTACTTCTNTTGAGGTCAAAATATAAACTTTCAGCAAAACTAGATAAAGCTGATTTAGATGCACAATAAGCTCCCGCTGCAGGAAGACCTCTATAACCTGCTACAGANGANACTATAGATATTTGNCCNGNTTTTTTNNTTTTNTAATACTCATAAACTGCATTTATTGAATTTACTGTNCCAAAAAAATTTACTTCCATAATTTTTCTTACTTTTTCAAGATTTAATGTTTTTTCAGATTTTGGATCATGAATNCCTGTNCANAANACAGANATATCAACTTCNCCAAGCTTTTCTTTNACTTGCGAGAATACACTTTTACATTTTTCNTTNTCGGTAACNTCTAGAGGAAAAGCAATAATATTCTCATTAGATTTAGATATTTCATCNANTAAATTTTCTCTTCTTGCNGAAATAGCAACTTTCCATCCTTCTTGAGCAAATTTTAGCGCTAAGGATTTTCCTATACCACTGCTAGCTCCTGTAATCCAAATTGTTTTATTATTCATATAAGATTGATGTATAGTATGATTATGCTTAAAAATAAATTTATATCTTTTCTTCTATTTGCAATAGTTACATATTCAGCGTCTTTTATCGGTAGTATAGCGACAATTTCTTACAAAGAACCATGGTACTCAAGTTTAAATAAATCGTTTCTAACTCCACCAGATTGGGTCTTTGCCCCTGTATGGACTACATTATATTTGTTTATGACTATAGCAATATGGGCAGCGTGGCATAAAAATTATAAAAATATAAATCTTGTTTTAATTTATTTTATCCATCTATGCTTTAATACAACTTGGAGTATAGTTTTTTTTGTTTTTCACAATATTCTTTTTGCTCTTATAAATTTATTAGTAATTATTTTTTTCATAATAGTTTTAATTTTAAAATATAAAGATATAAACAANGTAAGTTATTATTTAATGATTCCTTATTTACTTTGGAGTTGTTATGCATTAATTCTAAATTTTAGTTTGTTAATATTAAATTAATATGGATGATGTTGTTATAGTTGGTGGTGGTATAATAGGAGCTGCAACAGCTTATTTCTTGTCAAAAGAGGGAAGAAAAGTAAAAGTTATTGAAAGAGATCCAACATATAGAACAGCATCTTTCCCTTTATCATTAGGCGGTTTCAGAAGACAATTTTTTCAAACAGAAAATATTCTTTTGGGGAAATTTGCTAGAGAATTTATTTTTCAAATACCNGAACTTTTAAAAACAAAAAAAAATCCTAAACCAACTGCCAGTATGGTGCCTAATGGATATTTGCTTATGTTTGGAGCAGAACATGCTGAAGAACAATATAAAGCTCTTGAAAATCATAAAGCATGCGATGCAGGGACAAAAAATATAAAAGGTTCTGATCTAAAACAATACTTTCCTTACATAAATAATGAAGGCATTGAAACAGCAACTTTTACAGATAACAAAAGTGAAGGCTGGATTGATCCATTTATGTTTCATGGAGCACTCAAAAGTAAAGCAATCGAGCTAGGCGCTGAGTTTATAAAAGGTGAAGTAAAATCTTTATCAGAGATAAAGGCTAATACCATTGTATCAGCGGCTGGATGTTGGACAAAAGAATTNTTGGAAGATATTCCAGTTGAGCCACAAAAACACACTGTCTTTAGAGTGAAGTGTCCCAAACATATTCCCGAGATGCCTTTGACTGGAGACTTAACCACTGGAGTTTATTGGCGACCAGAGGGAAAAGAGTATCTTGCAGGATCTCCCAAATCTGTTTTTGATGCAAAAGATCTTGAACCTGCATGGGATGATTTTGAGGAATTAGTTTGGCCAGCTCTTGCTCAAAGGGTTCCAATATTTGAAGAATTAAAACTAACAGGTGGTTGGGCTGGATACTATGATTGCAATAGATTAGATAACAATGCTGTAGTTGGTAAGCACCCAAAGTTTGAAAATGTTTACTTGGCAACTGGGTTTACAGGAAGAGGNTTAATGCAAGCTCCAGGGATAGGTAGAGCATTAACAGAATTAATTACAACTGGAGCATATCAGTCTATTGATATTTCCAATATGGCAGTCGAAAGAGTTTTAGGAAAAGAGGCAAGACCTGAGCCTTACGTTCTTTAAGAGTCAAGTTCCACAAAACGTTTGATATTTTTCATCACTTTTAGGTGGTGGAGACTGATATTTAGTTGAAACCTTTTGATTTGTGTATGGATTTTTCAGAGCTTGNAGCAAATCATTAAATGGTGTCAGATCATTATTTTCAGCTGATTTTAAAACATTTTCAACGTTATGATTTCGAGGAATTATTACAGGATTATTTAGTTCCATTAAATTTTTGCTATCTTTAGTTAATCTTTTCTGCCATTTCATCTTCCAATTATCAAATTCTTCATTTTGATAACTTTTTTTATCATCTATTTCATGGTCCATTAAAAATAAAAAAGTGTTTGTGTAGTCTAATTCTTGCTTTTTCATAATCTCTAATAATTCAAAAATAATTAAATTATCTTCCTTATNGTCACCAATTAGACCTAACTTACTTTTCATCATATTAAACCATTTTTCCTCATAAATTTTATCGAATTTATCGATAAGTTCTGTTGCCATTTTTAGAGCATCATCTTTATTTGGGTTAATCAATGTTAGCAAACATTCAGCAAATCTAGCCAAATTCCATTTGGTGATAGCTGGCTGATTTCCATATGCATATCTTCCCATATGATCAATAGAACTGAAACAAGTNCCTAGATTATAACTATCCATAAAAGCACACGGACCATAATCTATCGTTTCACCTGAAATCGCCATGTTATCAGTATTCATTACTCCGTGNATAAATCCTACACGCATCCAATTTACTACTAATTCAATCTGNTTATCAATTAATTTNCTGAGTAAGTCGTAAGCATTATTTTTTGANTTTGNTATCTCAGGATAGTGTCTTTTAATTGTGTAATTAACTAAAGTATTGAGTTCATCTAAATTTTCTCTTGTTCTTATAAATTGAAAGGTTCCAACTCTAATATGACTTGATGCAACCCTTGTTAATATTGCACCCTGCAATGATTTTTCTCTAATCACATTTTCTCCAGTTTTCACAACTGCCAAACTTCTAGTTGTCGGTATGTTTAATGAGTACATAGCTTCACTAATTAAATATTCTCTTAACATTGGACCAAGTGCCGCTCTTCCATCTCCGTTTCTTGAAAAAGGTGTTTGACCTGAACCCTTAAACTGAACATCAAGTCTTTGATTGCTTTTAGATATATGTTCGCCTAGTAAAACTGCACGACCATCACCCAACATTGTAAAATGACCAAACTGATGACCCGCATACGCTTGCGCTAAAGATTTAGATCCCTTTGGGAGCAAATTTCCAGAAAACATTTTTGCTAGCTGTTCATTATCTACATTAGAAAAATTCAAACCCATTTGATCAGCTAGATCATGATTNAAAATTACTAACTCTGGACGTTTTACTGGAACNGGAGANATNTCATAAATNAAAGATTTTGGTAAATTTGAATATGAGTTATCAAAATTCCATCCAATTGTTTTTTCTTTANTNNTCATTTCCAATTTTNTTTACNTACAAACCNAAAACTCCATTAAAGATTGAAACAGCAATTATAATTGATTGACCTTTAAAAGAGTAAAAATCAAAAGTTGGGTAAAAACCTATAGCAACACTTAAGAAAAGATAAGTTAAAATAAAAGGTCTTAAAAATTTCTTTATTCTCAATTTTTATTTTTTCTTATATTTTGCGGCCTCCTCAGAACCACTTGTTGCTGAACCTTTACTGTAAGAGTGTGCACCCATTCCAGCCAATTGGCCATCTTTTACAATAAGGTATTGATCTCTAATTGGTTTTTTATCGAAGAAGCACTCTAATATTTCTCTTACACCATCAGCATATCTTGCTTGAGCAGAAAGTGATGTTCCAGACGTGTGTGGAGTCATCCCGTGATTTGGCATTGATCTCCATACATGGTCATTTGGAGCGGGTTGCGGGAACCATACATCTCCAGCATATCCACTTAANTGACCAGATTTTAATGCATCTGCTATATCGTTTTTGTTACAAATTTTTCCTCTGGCAGTATTAACTATGTAGGCGCCTTTTTTCATTTTACTTATCATTTTTTTATCAAATAAGTTTTCAGTTTCAGGGTGCAANGGACAGTTAATAGTAACTACGTCACAAACTTTCACCATTGACTCTACAGANTCATGAAAAGTTAAATTTAATTCTTTTTCTACACTGTCAGGCAATTTATGTCTGTCAAAGTAATGCAAATGTACATCAAAAGGTTTCATTTTTCTTAAAGCATCAAGACCTATTCTTCCAGCAGCAACTGTTCCAATATGCATTCCTTCGACATCATAACTTCTATGAACAGCATCAGCTATATTCCATCCACCTTCATTAACGATTCTATGTTGATTATGGTAATCTCTAACCATTGATACAATCATCATTACAATATGTTCAGCTACAGATCTTGAGTTACAAAAAGTAACTTCAACAACATCAATCTTATTATCCATTGCAGCTTGCAAGTCCACGTGATCAGATCCTATACCAGCAGTAATTGCCATTTTTAAATTTTTTGCTTTAGCTATTCTCTCTTTAGTTAAGTAATACGGAAAAAACGGTTGAGAAATTACGATATCTGCATCAACAATATGTTTGTCTGCCTCACAACCATCACCATCTTTACTATTAGTAACAATAAATTCATGACCATTGCTCTCTAAAAATTTTCTAAGTCCCAGTTCTCCTGATACACATCCAAGTAATTGACCAGGCGTAAAGTCTCTTCCTTTAGGAGAAGGTAAAGTCATTCCGTCAGGATATTTTTCAAGTTTTGGTAAGTCGCTCAATGGATATGATTTTGGCATTCCACCTTTTGGGTCATCATATAAAACACATAAAATTTTCATTTTTTTCTCCTGTTAATTTATAAAAGCAATTATCTTGAATTTATAAGACAGACTGTAGCACAATAATTAAGCGTCTAGCAAATAAATAGTGTTTATTTTGGATAGTTTTTTTTGAGTATAAATTTGTTTAATACAACCCCAAAAATTATAATAATCACAGAACCAGTGATGACAGGGCTTAACAAGTAATCAAATGAGGCAGATCCTATTATAACAATTATCGGATTGCCTCCAGCTGGAGGATGAGTAACATTTAACATGATCATAAAAAAAACCCCAAGACCAACTGCTATGGGAATTAAAATATATTCTGGTAGAGGAATAAACGTTAAAGCAATTACTCCTACAGTAGCAGTTACTAGATGACCAAAAAAAATATTTTTGGGATGTGCAAAGGGGCTTTCTGGATAACCATATAATAATACCATTGTTGAACCAAACGAGGCTACTAGAAAGAGTCCATAATCAGTCTTATAGGTTAGCAGTGTTAATACNCCGATTGTNATAGCTGAAAAAAGACCAGCTATAGAGTTGTCGATAATTTTTTTAGTTTCCATTTGTTAAGCCTTTCTTTAAAGCATTGAAAGGTAGAAGTATACATTCTTTTCTACTAATATTTTTTGAACTTATTAATTCCTTATATTTTTTTAAGTTATTGGGTAAGTCACCTTTGTTTTTAAAAAATTCGTTTGCACAATCGCAAACTTCAATCATTTCTTCAACTTTTTTTCCATTTGAATTACTTGATAACAAATTTGCAGAAGCCTGGCAGTAAACACAATTTTTACCTTGATATGAAACTTTAGTAATTTTTCCTTTATTTATCTTAAAAAATAATTGGATCTCATCTCCGCATAAGGGATTTTTAGCTTTAGAGTTGTGTGTAAAATCTGATATTTTTTTTTGAGATTTTGTATCAGAGGCCAGTCTTAAAATTTTTAGGTCCATTTTCCCAGTATATGAAATTGGCTTAAATTTGCTAGTTGATAAGTTATCCAACTCAAATCGGACGAAAATTGATATAGATTTTTGTTGTTAAAGATTAAGAATAATAATATTAATTTGAAATGTTAGAGCTGAGAAATGAGAAAGTTGCTATCCCTGTAGTTTTGTTAGCCGGTATTTTGTGGTCTTTTGGACCTTTGGTTGTAAGACATATTGATCAGCCTGAATTAGTTCCTTGGCAATATCTTCTTGGGAGAGGTGTTACAATTTTTTTAATACTTAATTTATATTTATTCTTTGAAGAGGGATTTTCCTTTTATAAGAATTATAAAAAAGTTGGAATATCAGGGTTAATTGGGAGTACAGGATTGGGTATTGCTATGATCACATTTATTTGGTCAATAACAAATACTTCAGCTGCAATCACTTTATTATGCTTGGCGGCTATGCCCTTTATTACCGCATTTTTAGGTTTCTTATTCTTGAAGGAAAGAATTTCATTTAATGTTTGGATAGCAATAATTATTGCTGCTATCGGAATAATAATTATAGCGTTTGGTAATACTAACAAAGGTTCAATTTTTGGTCTTTTGTTTGGCATTTTATCAGCTGTTGGTTTTTCCGTTTTTTCAGTATCACTACGATGGAGACCTGAAACTCCGAAATTTACAACTGTTGCAATTGCAGGATTGATTTGTGCGATAGTTTCAATAGTAATATTGGTTGAGACTGACAGTAATTTAATTTCCTCAAGTCGTAACCAAGGCTTGTTTTCAGTTCACGGAACTTTGGTTTGTGTAGGATTAATACTTTATTCTTTAGGATCAAGGATGATACCAGCTGCGGAGCTTACACTTTTGTCATTAACAGAAGTGATTGGTGGAATTTTTTGGGTTTGGTTACCAATATTGGGAATTAATGAAGTTCCTACAAATAACACAATTATAGGCGGCTTTTTAATTTTTATCTCAATAATTTATTATAGTTTAATAATTAAAAACAATAGACGATTTATTGCATTAAACTAAATGGCAAATAAGAAGATTGTTAACAGCTGGAATGAGTGGGATCCGCTTAAGCATGTGATTGTTGGAAGAGCAGACGGTTGCTGTATACCAGCGCCAGAACCAGCTTTAGATGCAAAAGTTCCCGAAGACTCAGATATGAAAGGTCAACACGGACCTCGAACCAAAGACACAGTTGATAAAGCTAATCAACTTTTGAATGACTTCGCTTCCTTACTTGAAAAAAGAGGTATCAAAGTGGATAGACCAACTCCTTTAAATCATAATCAAAAAATTTCTACACCAGATTGGGAAGTTGAAAGTATGTTTGGTTGTATGCCTGCAAGAGATATAATTTTAACAGTTGGAAANGAAATGTTAGANGCNACAATGAGTTATAGATGTAGNTGGTTTGAATATTTAAATTACCGACCCTTACTTAAAAAATATTATGATCAAGATAAAAATATGAGACATGAGNCAGCTCCAAAACCTCGACTTACTGATGCAGATTATAGAAAGGATTATTTGTCTGATAAAATTGGTGTGAAAAAAAGACTGGAATGGACTGAAAAAAAATTTTTTGTTACTACAGAAGAAGAACCATTATTTGATGCCGCAGATATATTACGATTTGGAAAGGATTTAATAGTTCAACATGGTTTTACTACTAACTTAAGTGGAATTGATTGGTTAAGAAGACATTTCAAAAATCACAGGGTACATGCTGTTAATTTTCCAGGAGATCCATATCCAATTCATATTGATGCAACTTTTACTCCTGTTACAGAAGGAATAATTATAAATAATCCTCAAAGAAAGCTACCGGCTTCACAACGAAAACTTTTTGAAGATAATGGATGGAAAATATTAGACTCAGCTCAGCCAGCTCATAATACTCCACCTCCATTATGCTATTCCTCAGTTTGGCTTTCAATGAATGTNCTCGTNTTNGATCCAAAAACAGTTTGTGTAGAAAAAAGNGAANTTTANCAAGCNGANCAATTNGATAAANTNGGNCTTGAAGTTGTCCCAGTAGAGATGAGAGATGCATATGCTTTTGGCGGNGGTCTTCATTGTTGTACTGCAGATGTATACAGGGAAGGGGACTTAAAAGATTATTTTCCTAAACAATAATTAATTTTTAGAGGAATTTTCAACGTCAAGAGCCTCTAATTGTTTAGTTACTTCTTCACTATTATCGGAGAAGTTCGCATCATTGCCTCTTCTATTGCTTTCTCTCATTCTTAACTTTTCTTCTTTTAATTTCTCTTGCTCTTCTCTTGCTTTTTGCTCACGATCAAATTTTTCTTCCCATTCTTTTAATTTAAGAGCCTCAAGATTTCTTTTCTCTTGTTCTTTTTCATCTCTTAATTTTTGTTCTCTTCTTTTTCGTCTTGNCTCTTTTAATTCTTTTTGTCTTTGTTCATCTTCTCTTACTTTTAAATCAACATCTTTACGATTTTGTTCTTCAGATCTAATTTGAAGCTCTTTCTCTTTCTTTTTTAGATCTGATTCCTTATTTTTTTGTTCTTCTCCTTTAAACTTTAGATTTAACTCTTTTTCTTTTAATGAATTTTCTTTAGTTTTTAATTCATTTTCTTTGAATTCTAATTCTCTTTCTTTAAGCTTTAAATTTTCAAATTTTATCTGTAATTTTTCTTCTTGTTTTCTAAAATTATCTTCTTTAGCCCTTAATTCTTTTTTTTCTAAATTAAGTTTACTAAATTCCTGTTTTTTTAAATCTTTTTCTAATTGTTGTTGCTTAAGCTTTTGTTTATGTTTGTAGTCCTTTATCGCACTAGAAGTAAAACTTGCGAGCTTTGAAAACGCACCGTGCTCAATTTTTTTTCTTTTTTTTCTTTTAGGCATTATTTTTTTTGATGCGCATTTAAGCAAANAAAATTAAATTCAACAAGATTAAATTTTCTTTATTGTTTAATTTGAGTTACAACTTTTAATAGAATTAATTATTTGATTTTTTCTGGCTCCTCAATGGGCTCCGTTGTCGGGTTTAACTCCATTCCAACAGGAGTAATCGTCGTAGGAACAGCAACGAACTGTGAGTCAGGATTTTCTTCTGACGGTCTTATTTTCATTCTATAAACCGCAAAAACACCAATTAAACAATGGAATATAATAAGAAATAAAAAAAATCCATTATTACCGACTAAATCCATAAGCAAAGAACATAAAAATGGTCCACTGATCGCTCCTAAACCAAAAGCAAATTGCAAACTTGCTCCTGCAGCAACAAACTTGTCTCTAGTTATAAAGTCATTGGTATGTGCAAGTATTAAAGAAAACATTGGTAAGCTACATACAGAAAAAGCTATTAAAAAAATATAAAACCATAACTTTGAAGATCCTAGNCCNTCTGGTAAATACATTGTACCAACTGAAAANATTGCAAAGAAAGCAAATAATGCAGCTCCGAAAGTNGAATAAATAATAACTTTTCTTCTATCAAATTTATCTGAAATGTAGCCCACAGGATATTGAGAAACAGCACCTGAAATTGCCAACATAAAAGTAACTAAAGATATATCAAATATACTAAAATTCATTGNAGCCGCATAAACTGCTAATAAGGTAAACAATGCTGATTGAATTGTTCCGTAAAGAACAGAGCTTACCATTCCAAGAGGTGATGATGAATATAATTCTTTTAAACTCATACTTTTAATTTTCTTAAAAGTTGGTGGCTTTCTTTTAGTTAATAAAATTGGCAGAAGCGCTAATGACATTAATACAGATATTAAAATAAAAGGCTGAAAATTCTCAGGACTACTAAAATTTAATAAAAACATTCCTGACCCCATAGATCCATATAAAATAATCATATAAATAGATAAAACTTTACCTCTATTTTTATTACTTGATCTATCATTCAACCAACTCTCAGCAATTGTATAGATTGAAACCATAGAGTATCCTGTAATTACTCTTAATAAAAACCAAGTTAAGGGATTTACAAAAACTGAGTGAACTAGTATNGCAAGNGANGCTACAGATGCAAAAGCAGCAAANACTCTTATATGACCAACACCNGATATNACTGAAGGAACAGTTCTGGCACCTATAAAGTAACCNACAAAATAGCCAGACATCATAAATCCAGTTGAGGCAAGACTNAANTCTTCNATAACTGCTCTAACTCCTAATAAAGCATTTTGATAACCATAGGCTAGCATGATCGCACCCATACCCAAAAATAATGCCCAAGAATTTTTAAATACTTTATTCATAAACTGGCAGCTTATTATTTCTGATTTGAGACTAAATCAAGAAATTATTATGACGAACTTATGACTTTTTTAATTTTAAGAAAGAGTGGGTAGCTATCGTTAATACAATTATAGCACCCCCTACGATTGTTTCAGGTGTAGGCTGTTCTTTAATAATGAGCCAGACCCAAATCGGACCTATTATAGTTTCTAACAAGAAAAATAAGTTTACCTCTGCTGCTGTTATAAACCTAGGTGCTATAGTAACAAGAACGAATGGTATAGCCACACACATTACACACATTAAAGGAACAATATAAATATCGTTATTATTCAGAGAATAATCTTTTACAAAAAGCATTGCAAAAAGAGCTATGATCAACTTTCCAACCACTGCAGAGGGAACCAGGTTTAATTTTTTTGCTGATCTAATTATAACAGCACCCACTGCTAGACCCATGGCAGCAACAAATCCTAAAATATCACCAAAAAAATTTCCTAACTTAATTGAGTCGTAAAAAATATATAGTGCAGCAAAAAAAGTTATAAAAATTGCTACCCAGGTTTTTTTATCAGGATTTTCTTTAAGGAAAAATGACCCAAGAATGGCAGATAACATTGGTGCTGTAGCAATCATTATCAAAGTATTAGCAACATTTGTATTTTGGATCGAAACAACAAAAGCAATGTTAGTAACTGAAAAAGTTAAAACGTAGGCGAAACCATAATAGCCATTTGATCTTAATAAATTAAAAAATTTTAATCTGTAAATTAAAAGCATTCCAATAAAAACTAAAACAAACGGTATGATGCCTCTATAAAAAACCAAACTCCAAGTCTCAACATTAGATAGTCTGATAAATAAAGAGTCTGGCGTTATAAACATCACAGCCACAAAAGCCATTAAAGACCCTTTTTTTTGATCAGTTAAACTATTCATGCTTTAAGTTCTTTCCAAAAAGTTTTTGCTAGATTTTTACCTGATAGATCATAGTAAGTTTTTATTCCTGTGGGAGATGTAACATTTATATCACCGTTAAGCTTTTGATCAATCAAGTCAATTCCAGCAAAAAAAATGTTTTCTTTTTTTAAATCTTTAGCAATTAAATTTGAAATTTGCTTTTCTACTTTAGTTAATTTTGTATTNACTACTTTAGCTCCCTTGCTCATATTGCTTAAAAATGATCCTTTTTTTGGAATTCTTGAAATAACACCACATAATTTCCCGTTTATAACAAAAACTCTTTTGTCTCCTTTATTTATTTTTGGAAGAAATTTTTGACACATAATATGACCATTTTTTTTAATAAATCTTTTAACTAGATTTGATTTAAATCTGGTTAATAAATGAATATCATTTCCACTGTAACCATGAATAGGTTTTAAGATNACCTTTTTGTTTTTTTTAAAAAAAGCCTTAATTTCATTAATGTTTTGAGTAAATATAGTGTTAGGCATATATTTTTGATACCTAGACGAGTATAACTTTTCAGAAATACTTCTAATAGATGTTGGATCATTTATTATTTTAACCTTGGTTTTTATCGAGTCTAAAATATAAGTTGTTGAGATATACTCAAGATTAAATGGTGGATTTTGACGAATAAGAATAAACTTACATTTTACAAGTTCAAGAGTCTTTTTTTTTAAAATTCGAAAGAATTTTTTTTTATTATAATTAATAGTTACGAAATATCCTTTAGCCACCACTTTTGAATTAATAATTGAAAGATTTTTTGGTTCGTAATAGAAAATTTTATACCNNTTATTTTGAATTTCATTAGCTAAAAAAATACTAGTATCTGTTTCAGCATTTAACTTGGAAGGANTATCTCCTTGAATAGCAACAATTTTATTTNTCATATAATTCATCTAAATTTTCATTTTTTGAAAATTTGCTAATCATATGATCTGCATTTGTTATCTTATTATCAATTACTTTTTGTAAGTGTTTTAAGAAGACTGTTTCGTTATTTCCTTTTTTATTTAAAATATCTCTATTTTCTAAACCTTTTCTAGNCAAATTAAGNAGGATGGAAGACCAATAATATAGATCTTTACCCATTAATTGAGTGTTNAANCCTTTTTTTGGAGCTTCCAAATAAGCATTAATTATTTTGTCTTTATCCCATTTGGAAACTAATTCGTGAACTTCATCTAAATTTCCGTAAAGCATACCTATGTTAAAAGCGGGTCCTGCACACAAACATTCCCAGCCACATGAGTCCATAGATCTTATCTCAATATATTTTTTAAGTCTATTTTCAGTAAAAATTGTACTCAAATGAGTTGCTAAATCTTCTTGGGTCGGAANTCTGTTGTCAATTTCATCGATTTTTCCTTCCATAAAATCTTTAAAAATATATTTTCTACCAGAAATGTATTGATCGTTATGTTTTAAAAATAATATTGGAAAATTCATTACAAAATCAGCATATTTTTCAAAATTTAAATTTTCCAAAAATAATTTGGGTAATCCAGCTCTTGAGGTACTTTGCCAAACTTTAGATCTATAAGATAAATAGTTGCTATTTTTTTTTTCAACAATTGAGGAATTNGCAAACAGGGAGATTGCAATAGGNACTATAGAATTAACTATCTTNAANTTTTTAACAAAATCTTCCTCAGAATTAAAATCTATATTAAGTTGAGTTCCACATGTTCGATACATCATATCTAAACTTAACTCGCCACCTAAAGGCATATCTTGTGTCATTATTTTATATCTTTGTTTTGGATTATTAGGAATTTCATTTAATTTTGATATAGGATCAAATCCTGCACTAACTATATTCATATTTAATTTTTTTGTTACTTGTTTGAGTTCAAATAAATAATTTTGTGACTCTGCGCATGCTTCATGCATATTATTTAACTTATCACCAGATANCTCAATTTGATTACCTGGNTCTAAAGTAATATTTCTTCCACCTTTATTTAAAGCGACAATATTTTCTTTCTCAAAAACAGGATTCCACCCAAATTCCATTAGAGCTGAAAACATTTCTTTGATTTTTAAATAGTCAATTCTTTTGTTGTTATTTTTATTGAATAAAAACTTTTCATGCTCCACACCAATCTTAAAATTTCTAGTATTTTTTATTCCAGACTTAAAATATTCAATAATTTCTTCTTTTTTGACAAACATTTTTTTTTGAAAACNAANTTTTTTAAAGTGAAGAATATGGTTTTCTAGCAAATATTCTTTTNACCATTGGTGCNAATTCNTCTAAACTCATNCTTTTGTATTCTGGATCAAANGAACATTGATCATATTTTTCACAAAAATTTATTGTATCTTGATAATACTTGTGATCTTTATATTTTTCTCTTTTAAATCTGTCAGCTCCAAGATGATGAGCGTAGTAATACATTTGAAATTCACCATGTTTTTCAATTATCCAATGAGTTTTTTNANNTACATAAGGNTTNANNACTGNTGCAGCATATTCAGAATGATTTAAAGGTGCCAATTCGTCTCCAATATCATGTAGTAAGGCTGCAACCACCATTTCTTCATCTGCATTATCTTTAAAAGCTCTTGTTGCAGTTTGCAGAGAGTGTTCAAGTCTAGTTATTTTGTATCCCTCTAAAGTAGAATTTAATCCACTCATAAATTTTAATATTCGATCAGCAGTACCATCAATATATTTTTGCTCATACTCATCAAGCAACAAGTAC
>FUFK010050923.1_pt1 | contig 29962 bp, 34 predicted proteins | sample 1021851 | NCBI WGS metagenome assembly FUFK01 (sample SAMEA51879418, study PRJEB19060) | metagenome | reverse complement strand
ATTCAACGAGGATAACAACTAATGGCAAGAATGAAACAACTACTCCATGATATGGAGTCTTTCCGCTATTCACCTCAGTTCAAACAAACTGTTGATGATATGATGACCACAGGTGGATACACCTATGAACAAATAGCATCAAAAGTAGAAATTACTGTTGATGAATTACACCACTATCTTTCCCTTGCTACATAAATTATTATGAAAGTTAAAGTCACACTTTTTAAAGCAGGTACTATCTTTGAAGAGAGAGTAATTGCTAGAGATTATCAGGATGCAAAACAAGTTGCACTTGCTCGTAACCCTGGTGCCACCGTTACTGGAGTGACTGCCGTATTTGACTAATGAGCAGTAAAATCAAAGTATCTGGTAGATATGTTGATCAGTTTGAGGTCTACACCATGACCCTGACTGATCAACATTTGTCTGTAAATTTTAGTATGACTCAAGAGGATTTACTTGAAGTCAAAGCAGCGATTGATTCTATGTTATTAGAGAATGAATCACTTGACATGATGCAACAACTGAGGGAACTAACACAAAATGATTGATGAGCAAAAGCAACCAATTAGTAAAGAGTTTTGGGGCAAGGATAATCCAATAAGACAGAGATTTGAACCCATCCATGCATTCAGTGTGCCTCACATGGTATTTCCGATGGAAGATTTTGTGAAGAGATCAGACGAGTTGCAACAATTGATGGGAGATAAGTTAGAACTACAGAGTAATACTGATTATAATACTCCCACTGATTTCTATAATCAGGATGAAGATTATTATGACTGGAAGAATAAGTTATTTACTAACTTCTTTGCCAAGGAGATAGAACTAATATCCAAGGCATTCTTTGACTACATGGTTGATACCTATGAAAACTCAAAAGGACACATACAAGACTATCCTTATGAAGGTGGAGACACAGTGTATGATGAAGAGACACATGGTATGGTAGTTACAAGTGCATGGATTGAACAGGCACAGACTTTTCATCAACATTTACCACATGATCACGGACATGAAGCATTCTCATGTATTTTATACGCAGGATATGATGAAGACTCCCATGAACCAGTAGCAATTATATCTCCTTATAAGTCTCCTGATGGTATGACATTTCATTATCATCCTCATGTCAAAGAAGGTGATATTGTGGTGATTCCTGGTAATGTATTACACTACACAACTCAGAATAGAAGTGTAAAACCCAGAACAGTCATTGTGTTTAATTTAATGTTCAAGGCATATGTAAAAGACTTTGCAAGGGCAATGCCTGATGAATAATTACAGTTATGTTCCCAAGGTCAATGACTATGTAAGATGGACTACTGCCCTCGGTATGGTACATGAGGGATGGGTATATTATAAAGGAAAACCAGATGATAATGAGAAGAGAATTAAAAATTCATGGGTTCCAGTATCAAACTACATCACAATTGAGATAGCAACAAAACCAAGACCACAGTGTGATCTATCGACATTCTTTCATAAACGTATCCATGTTTGTCTTTGTTGTTATGAGGATAACTGGCATGAATTAGAATATATTAAGAGAAGAGTAAGCAAGCAAGATGACACTAACCCTGATGAACTGAGTTATGGTGCATATAAGTCACAACAACACAGATATTTGGATCCACAATGATGCTAAATACAAAGTAGCATGTTATAAAAAGGTCAAGTGCCATTATTTCTTGATAGATTTAAAGACAGTAATAAAGTAGGAACCATCATGCCATGGCCGAATAGGGAAACTGGTGCCCCAAGTGGATGGTTGTTATGTGATGGGAGTGAGTATCCTGGTCCTAGTGCCAGTGGTGGTGATGTGTATTGGCAATTGTATCAGGAAATTGGTACTACATACAATACTGGTGGGGAAACATCTAATTATTTCAGAGTTCCTAATCTACAAAATAGATTACTGGGACGTGGTGCAGCAATAGGAAACCAAGGTCAGACGTTTGGTAGTGATCCTGGTAATACAAATAATGCATCATTGAGTAATAGTCATCTACCTATTCATAACCATAGTGTTGGTTACAGTGGTAATACCAATACTTCTACCAACATGAACCGATCCAATAACCAATACAGGACAGGTAGTGGTAGTAGAAACTGGAAACAGTTTACAGGATTCAATAGAAGAACCATATACAACTCAAACAGTACTGGTGGATCTGGTGGATCTGGTAATAATCACTCTCATAGTGTGAATGCAAGTAATCGTCAATTAGATTTGACGACAAAGTACATTATTAAGTACAAGTACACCGTCAAGGACGATAACTGGAACTGAACCATGGGAATCGCACAAAACTATTTCAAAGGAAAGTCAAAAGGTGGAAGGATAGGAACCATTGTACTGGTTGCCAGTATTCCTACTGACTTTGCAAATAAGTATATCCTATGTGATGGTCAGAGTCTTAATGGTTTCCAGTACAGAAGACTACACAGAACAATAAGCAATGTCTATGGTGGTGATCAGTATGTTCCGAACGTAACCGATCTTCCTGGTAGTACATTTACATTCAAAGTACCAAATTTAATAGGACGAACACTCAGAGGTGCACCGAACATGGCTTCTGCTGCGAATATGGCACAACAAACTGGATCTGCAAATATGGCAATAGATCCACATACATTGACAAGTAGTGAAGTACCATCACATACTCATAGTATAAATGCCAATACAGGTTATGCATACTCAATCAATTTAAATAACCATAGTTCATCTGGTCAGGTTCAGGTTGCATCATATACTCCCAGTTATAATAGAAGTTTCCGACCAGAGAGTGCAAGTAGTTATTTGAACAATGCCACATCTGGTCATAGTCATAGTGAAGCATCGACATTGCAACCGTCCATCTTTTTAAATTATTACATACAGTCAGCATAACATGGCATTAAGATACAATCAATTCAAAAACGATCATACTGCCATTGGTACAATCATAACATGGGCAGGTAATTCAGTTCCGAACGGATACTTACAGTGTGACGGGACACAATACACAATTACGGGTGTAAGTAACGTCCGATATCGTGGTCTGGCATCTGTTGTGTCTGGTCAGTATGATGGAGCTGACACTTACCCATATGGTGATCTCAATGGTACTGGTACATTTACCGTACCGAACATGAGTCCTGATGATGTCGTTGTTCAACGTAATGGTGAGACACTCGGTAGTCGAGGTGGTAATACATCATCATCATTTGGTAGTACAGCATTAAATACATCACAGTGGCCAAGACACAGACATAATCTACCACGACAGAATTATAACCTGACCAATAACGTNAANGTNACCAGACAACCAAACCACTGGGGTGCAGTCGTCAACAGTCCACGTTGTTGGGATGGAAGAGCATGTATGTCATATCGAATACTAATCAGAAGAGGAAGATGGAGAAGATGGATTCAGTCACCATGTCCCACACGAGGTGGTGGATGGTGGAGTTCAGGTAACTATACTCCATGTGCACGTCCTGGTAGTACAAGTTATGGTCCAAGAGACGCAGGTTCTGCCCTTGGAATGGGACCTCGTACCAACTTCTCATATAACATGGGTAATGCAGGTGCAAACAGTCCAAGTTCACATACACACAGTGCCAACCCCATCCAACAGTCCATGAGAATGCAGTTCCTTATAAAAGCATTCTAAATAATAGAATACAAGCCAATCTGAAAACATTATGCACGGAGTAAACGAAGATTTCATCGAACACGGTGATGATTTTATTTCAATATATCACAATGTATTCCCCAAGAGCAATTGTGATCAAATAATCAAGAAGTTTGAGTTCCTTGATCAGGCATGTTGCCATAATGATGAGGTCAAGAGACTACACGAGGAATGGAGAGAAAGCGGACACGGGGATATCATGATGGACGGGAAAACACAGTTCATGAATGCAAGTGGCGGAAGAATGGACAGGTCATATAACCTCATTCATATTGATGACTATTGTACCAGTACATCATATGATCCATCAATAAGAGAAGAAGGATGTATATGTTCTGTATCATTGATTACAGAGTACCTATACCATGCAATTGATGAATACATTGCACGTTATGGTACACTACGCAACAANNNNTTCTACAGTAACTTCAATAAGGTACAAAAGACACCTGCAGGTGGTGGATACCATGTCTGGCACGATGAATTAGGAGAATCAGTACAGCACAGTGACAGGGCACTAGTCTGGATGTTGTATCTCAATAATGATTTTGAAGGGGGAGAAACAGAGTTCTTATATCAAAAGAGAAGAATAACCCCAGAACCAGGTACNATTGTNATNTGGCCAGCACAATGGACACATCAACACAAGGGTAACATGGTNCTNNNNGGTAACAAGTATATTGTAACAGGATGGATACACAACATGTGGACTGATCATCATATCGGTGGTCACCTCATTGCACCTGATAATCCACCAGATAAAGAATAATCAGTCGGCATAATACCAATAATAACCTTTCCATGTCCTTTTACCAGGATATAATAACGATTTACGAATACCACCGCCACGTTTACCATTAATAGTACGCTCGGCAGCAGATATAGATTCATATACCATTGTCTTCTTACCATTAGACTTNTGTACACCATATATTTTACGTTTGTGTAGGTTCTTACCTATCTTTTTCCATGTGTACCCGTATGCTTCCCATCCATTACGGGCTGCCAGTACAATATTACCATTTCTCTTCTTATCACCTGCGACATCTGCTGCTGCATCACTTATACTATTCCANANNTTAATATCTCCAGTCTTGACACATGTTCCCTCTATCTTCTGTTTCATGTGTGTACCGTCACCTCTATGNTCTTCACACATAAAACCCCATTTCTCTCCTGATGCTACTTTCTTATTAATACTATTCTTTATGTTGTTGACCCATTCCTTGGTCTTCTCCTTATTCTTTATTATTATCTTTTCTGCTACCTCACGGTTATTATATTCACTACCCAGTTTACTAATATAATAGTCCTTACGTTCTTCTAACCTATCAGTTGTTGTTTCTTCCAATACAGATATATTAAATCTACCAGTACCTTGTTGTTTTATATCCTTGTATAAGTCCTTATGGGTAGTATCTGTTATGTGATTCTTCCATATCTTGTTAATTGGTAGAGTTGTATGTCCTACGTATTGTTTCTTATTTACTTTGTTGGTAATACAGTAGATTGTACCTTGTTTTATTGCCATAGAATAATGAGATGTTCACGTATGTACATGTATATAGGGAATTATTGACAAAAATATGGTTGTGTGATGTAATTGATTCTCATTATCATTAATTATTGAGAAAGGTAGAGATCTTATGTTATCTTAGCGAGCATAGCATAAGAATCGGAGTTTGTCAACCCCACCGCCCCAAAATCTAGTCGAGATCCGCGCATTATGATCTAGTCGAGATACACACATCATAATTCTCGACTAGCTTTCGCGCATTATAATAATCTCGTCTAGAATGTTCACAAACTGTAACAAATCTCGACGAGTTCTCATAAATATGCTATACTACATGTATGACACACACAATCTAGTCGAGCTATGTACGATTGGTCTTATGAATATCTCGTCGAGCTTCCTGACGCGGACGAGCACATGCGTACTAATCTCGACGAGATACCTGCGCGAGACGTACACAATCTCGACGAGCTTGCGCGCAAACCCTATGAGTGATATAATAATCTAGTCGAGCTTAGCACACCTCTACTCCTTATGTCAACTCCTTACCTCAGTCAAAAACGTAAAGTCTCAGTGCATCTAGATCTAGANGCATACGGGGATCTAGACGCGCAGGTGCTGCGGGTACTGGATTGGCATAGAATTCTCATGTTGGAATCAGACGAGACAGTCGAGGTTACCGTCTCGGAGCATGAGGAAGACGATGTGGACCAGGCAGCCGATATTCTTTATTCTCAATAGTACCTCGTTATTGAGAATGATGTATACCAGATGTGACAATAATATTAGTGGCACAGGCATCCCCCAAGGGTGCCTTTTTTGATGTATATTAAAGATGGGAAACAAAACTGGCATGCCCAGATCGGAACAACACTCGAAGAGTTAGTAATTCTCATGTAAAGCAACATAAGTCCAGTTTTTGTTTCTCTCGTCATTTCTCAGAGGTTTATGGATTATCCTAACAATGTTCCAGAGTTCGTAGATTACGTTGATTCATTCTACGGTACCAATGATCCGCTCTATCCGCTGATCGAACAAAGCACACAGGAACCACTGCACAAAGTGGATATCTTGAGAGCAGCATTAGATTACATCGATCGATGCATGAAAGGTGATTTGGAATATGTGCACTATTCGTGGGGAGATGGTGATTCCTTGGATCGTGAAAGAGTCCGTGACATCCTCCTACAAGATTATGATTACGTACATGCCAATTAATTAACTGGCACACGAGGACTTGCAACTGCAGTTCCTGTAGATTAAATTAAATGTAACGTTGAATTTTATTATGGCACAATCACCAAACGGCATCAACATTCAATTAACCCCGTCACAATTTGACATGATGTATGACCTAGTCATGATGGGTTATGATTTGGATATCCCTGATCAGAAAGGATGGGATCTACAAACTTATGATAACCTGGTTGACAACATCACCAACGGTTACTCTACAATTTTAACCAGCGATGTAAAGGGGGCACTACATGGAAAATAATTCCCTAGGATGGGCAGTCCAACCGTCTTCGTGGTTTAACTTCGACTCTGATGGTTGTGTCTACTGCGCGGATATTAACACAGCATACCGCGTGGCGCGCGATCAAACCAGATTCGGTGATCAAATTATTTGGAAGATGACCAGCGGTGATCCGATCCGTTGGGTCCGTGTGACAAAAGAAGAAGTGGCACACTCGGCATATCAAGGTGCGTAATGTGCGGTTATAATGGTTATATACCACACAAGAAACAATTATGCCAAACTGGTGCAACAACAGAGTTGACTTCTACTCTGACGATACTTCCAAAATTAAGGAACTTCGTGAAATCTTTGAATCTGATGATGTCTTTAAAAAGATAGTTCCACCCCCAAACTGGGAGAAAACACCACTAGCACCAGAGGACGTGCAAGAATATTCGTTCTCAAAACCTCGTGGTGAAGTTGGTGAACTACCAGTCGTCAAGGACAAAGGATTCGGTAAGGGTCTATACTTTCCGTCAACTGATATGAATGATGACAGATGGTATGACTGGAACATCAACAACTGGGGAACTAAATGGGACATTGACGGCAAGTATTCAGAACTAGATGGTGATGATTACAGTTTTCAAGTCACCTTTGAAACTGCATGGTCACCACCTGAGCAAATATATTATGCTCTTCGTGAAAAATACCCAACAGTTGATATTACGTGGTTCTATGATGAACCAGGCGCCCAAGTTGCAGGTTATTTGGGGGCATAATGGAATATCAAATGCAAGATTTAACACTGGACGACATACGCAGTTTGTCCAGTAATTACTTACGCAGTTGTCTCAAAGAGGACATATCACCAGAGACACATGACATGATAACAAAAGAGTTATATGTTAGGGACATGCGTAGACCAATTTAATTAGTGTCACACAGGGGGTTTCAATCACCCCCTTTTCTGTTAATATTAAAGAGTAAAGCAATTCAATCCACACATGAGAAAAATTGAACTTGAAATGAATGAAGCGATCAGAAATGGTCACGCATGGTCTAAAGATAACACTTGCGTTACTTATGACCCAACAAATAATATGTCAGCTGAGGTTTACCTGCACGGAAACCACATTGCAACAGTCACGGATCAGAATTTGACCCTATTTTCTGGTGGCGGGTGGTTCACCAACACCACAAAATCCAGACTCAATGCACTTATTAATGAGTTTTGTGAACCAATGTCTAATGGAATTTTTCAGAAGAATTGGAACTGGTACGTTAGGGCATTTAATACAATCGTCCCTTTTCATGATGGCATCTCTATCCCCGTGGTGTAATGACATTAAATGACAAACTGAAAAAAGAGAGGACGGGACTAACCGCCTCTCAATATTCCACACTACAAGAGTGGTACGTTGAAAGATGGGTTGAGACTATGACGACTCAAGACTTGCAAGAGTACGTTTATAATAGTATGATGCAAGACGTTGAAAATCAACCCGAAGCAGAATTTCTTAGTGATTGTGAGGATTTTTGGTTAGACGATTGGAAGTACACGTTAGAAGAACTTAAGGAGGTTTCGTGACTAATTTTTCAATTGGTGATAAGGTGAGAGACCCAGAGGATCGGGAGTGGTGGGTTCTCTCTCTGTTTCCAGAGCTCAATAAGATCGTTTTGATCACCTGCGACGAGTCCCGAAACGATCGTATCACATATCGTCCCGAAGATCTGGAATTTATAGAATGATTGTGACACTTTACAAGGTGTACATTTTTTATTTCATTTTTAAATATTTTGAATTATACTTAAGTCATACAATTCATTAATCCACACATGAAAAAAATTAACGTTTCAAAACTTTATGATGACTTCGCTAACTTAGGTTGGGACTACACATGTAACAGAATGAGTAGATCAGCGATGGAATGTTATGACGCAATCGCGATTAACTTAGGTGTTCTTGAAGATGGGGAACATTGGAATGAAGACGCATACACAGACAAGAGGTGTACTCACTAATGAAATTTAACGTAACCGAAGTTGAGTTTGACTTTGACGATTGGTATGATCGGAACTGGGAAAGTAAACTTACATTTGATGAGGAGATTGAAATTCGTGACCTTGCACTTGGTGTATGGGAAGCAGACGATGAAGATGACCTTATTGAAGAGATAACCGCAGCATCAGGTTGGTGCATTAAATCCATTGATTACGACATTCAATTAAAATGAACAGAAACTATCTTATCAAAGAAATCAAAGATTTGGCAAAAAACTTTGATGACAAAACCAAGGAAAGAATCCTTAACTTAATCGTCCCAGATCATCATTTTGATAATAAGGAACTNAAGTCATTATATAATGAACTGATGGAGGACGTCTACGGCGACGGGGGCATAAAAGGTTACTAGTGTGCCAATTAAAATAGTGTCCATTTTTGCTCGCGTTTTGCAAAAAAATATGCCATACTAATAGTATAAACAATTAAAGGTTTCCACATTATGATTATGATTGAAAAATTCATTGAAGCAAAATTTAACGGTTCAGTAATAAGAGAACCAATACCTTATGGTTCATTCGCTTATGACATGTGCTATGACATGGCACAACAGTACGGGCATGCCGAAGTGGTTTGGTATTCACTAAACGGCACAAGAGTTACCGAAGGCGAATACTATGCCGATTAAAATAGTGTCACAAGGGTGGGTTATTTTTCTCACCTTTGCGTTTATAATAGTAGTATAACAAACAGAGGTTTCCACACATGACCAAAACTCAAAGATTAATTAAAAGAATCAAAGAAGTAGACAACTTTGAAAACGTAGCATATGTCTGCGAAGACTTCCAAACATTCATTGATGAAGTTGCCGAGTGGGGTGTTCAGTCAATCGCAAAGGTTGATTTTGATGATCCTGAATTAAACCTTGAAGCACTTGATGATTTCTTTGCTTCTTTCGGGTGTACACCAGATAATCCACACCCTTGCAGCAAGTACGCATTACCTAAGGTGTTCTCATGAGTTGCTTACAGAATGAAATGATCTTAGAAGGAATTTTTGAGGAAGTGCAAGAGTGCTTCCCCTACCTCTCAGAAGATCAACAAATTGAAATTGCACAAAAACGTTTTGAGGATTTATGCCAATGATTGAAACATTTTTAATTCTCTTTTCAGTCGTCCTAATCGCTGACGCAAATGACAGAGTCAGCGAATACATCAGACAAAGGAAGCACTAATGAACTACGAAGAAATTTTAAAGTGCTACGAAGGTGTAACCGAACAACATGCAAACACTTCGTTTGAGTTCGGGTTAATGAACGACACCTATTACAATNTGTTCAGAGAGCATGACTTATTAGAGTATGCCAATTCAAACTCTGTCCACTAACACCTTATTTTCTCACACATTTAAGGTTATAATGAACTCATACCACACAGGAGCATTCATGACTTCAATTTTTCAAACAGACTTAACACACAAAAACTACAACGGTTGGACAAACTACGAAACGTGGAATGTCTCCCTCTGGATCGGCAACGACGAAGGACTTTACGACATAGCACGTAGAGCAATGGACTGGTCACACTTATTGGAGATCTTTGCGAACTACGGAATAGAAACAACTGGTGATGGTGTCAGATGGGACGACCCAAACGTAAACGCAGTTGAGATGGACGAAATGCTTGAGGAGTTATAACTCTCCTCTGGGCATTGGTCAGGCAAGGGTGGGCGACCCCAGTGGAATATGCCCTTTATGTGTGGAGACCTCTGACCATGTAAGACCCAATGGGCGCAATGTAGGGGTTGTGCCTAAGTTGTTCGTGGGGGGCAGTGCTTATGCCCCCTTTTTATTATGGTTTGAAAACCGTTAGGTACCCCTAACCTACAGAGGTGACAATTCGACCTTTAAATATACTTCAAATGAAAAAATTTTCCGCCATATATAAACTCATAGAGGGTCGATACAAATGAACTACCACGACGTAATGGAAGTATACAAGAGACCAATGAGTGTCAGATATATACCTCAGATTTTCTGGGTGTTTGTATTCATGATAGTCTTAACTGTATTTCCGACAATCACTCATGCAAATCACTTACCTGTGATGTACGTTCAAGTACCTCAATGGGCAGATGACTGGGCAGTATGTGCCGTTGATATACCTGATGCAAAATGTCATTGGTATGTGATGGCACCTGATAACACATTCGGAGAAGGATTCGATTGGGAAAGTGCACCTTGGTTTGATGCTAATGGATTAAATGATGTTGCACCTATGCAAGCATCAACAGTTGTGGAGAAATTACAGAAGCAATGAAGCACATTCGTAAAGCAGTGATTCAACAAGATGATCTCACAGGAGATCTCTTTGTTACAATTCCAGAAGAAATCCTTAAGGATCTCACATGGGAAGAAGGAGATGTGGTAGAATGGGAATTGAAATCAGAAGTTGAACTAGCTTGTAAATTTATCGATGAAGAAGAGGATTTCTAATGTATAATATTGTTATTAAGGAAAAGACATTTTACGAACGTCTTTCAAAAGAGGAAAAGGATAATACACTTACAATGCTTAAAACAATTATCGATAATAATTTACTTGATACCAAGTACACCTTTGAGGACATTAAAGTAGAGGAGGTTTATGACTTCGACAACTAGCGTAACGTTTCACATTTACTTGAATGACAAATGTTTATTCAAGAACTTAAATAAAGAAGAATTTGATATAATATGGGGAAGAATTTATCACTCATATTTCAAAGAAGAACTAACATATACTGAATGTGTGGGGGATATGTGTATTGAAGAATCCTCTTATTGACAATGACTACATACTATAGTATGATACTGATGTAACCCAAACAAATTATGGCTAAAGGATTTACTGTAAAGGCAAAGACTCCGACTAAGGGAGGAAAGAAAAAAGAAATAGAATACGACTACGAAAAAGCAAAGGAAATAGCAAAAGGTAAGGCAGTTGTACTGTGCCTACCTGGTCGTGGTTGTTCATATGCATTCATGAAGAACTTTGTTCAACTATGTTTTGATCTGGTACAAATGGGTGTGAGTATCCAAATCTCTCAGGATTACTCATCAATGGTCAACTTTGCACGTTGTAAGGTATTAGGTGCAAATGTCCTACGTGGTCCTAACCAAATCCCATGGGACGGTAAACTCAAGTACGATTATCAACTGTGGATTGATAGTGATATTATCTTTAACTCTGCACAATTCTTACAGTTAATCCTTATGGAGAAGGATATTGCTGCAGGTTGGTACATGACCGAAGATGGACGCACAACTTCTGTCGCTCACTGGTTGGAGGAGCAAGACTTCCGTACCAATGGAGGTGTCATGAATCATGAAACTGGTGAAAGTATGCAAAAGCGCCGTAAGCCCTTCACGGTGGATTACACAGGATTTGGGTGGGTACTCATCAAAAAAGGAGTTTTTGAACACCCAGAAATGAAATATCCTTGGTTTGCTCCAAAAATGCAAGAATTTGAGTCAGGAGAGGTACAAGATATGTGCGGAGAAGACGTTTCTTTCTGTTTAGATGCGATTGCAGCAGGTTTTGAGATCTGGTGTGACCCAAATATACGTGTAGGACATGAAAAAACAAGAGTTATCTGAAACATATAACATTTCAATCAAGGGTGTAGTGGCATGGAAGGATCTTTCAGAGGAAGAAATGTTCGAGACTCTCGAAGATCTTGCCCATCAGTACTACGAAAAGGGACATCCAGCATCAAAAGACATTAAAGTAGAGGTAAATTCATGAAAACTATTGAAAGAAGACCGAAAAAAACAAGACAAGGGGCAGGTAGACATACAAAGTATGCTGCAACTGCTCGAAATCACAAGAAAAAACGTCCTAGAGGTCAAGGATAAGAGGGTAAAAACCCTCTTTTTTTATGTTTTGATAAAAAGTTGTGAATTATACGTATAAATAAATTTAAAGCCTCCAAAACATGCCTATTTCTAATAGGATTACTTCAAAATCATTCAAAGATATCAGTTTTTCGTTTACACCACACCCAGTAACCAATGATTTGACTGTAGTTAAGAATGAAGATGCAATAAAAACATCAATTAAGAATTGTGTTTTTACACTTCCTGGTGAAAAATTTTTTAATGCACAATTTGGATCGCCAATAAGAGACACTTTATTCAATTTAATTGATGATGCAACTGCTTCTGTAGTCGCTGATACAATTAAAAACACAATTCAGTTATATGAAACTAGAGTTAGTAATGTAAGTGTAGAAGTTGAGTCAAGACCTGAGCAAAATGCATTTGGAGTAACTATATTTTATGATATTATTGGTGATTTATCCGCAACACAAGCAATTTCCTTCATCCTAGAGGCGACAAGATAATGCCATCTAACAAGTTTACAAATTTAGACTATGAGGATATCAAATCCTCGATTAAAGACTACCTAAGAGCGAATACCGACTTTACTGGTTTTGACTATGAAGGGTCAAATATGTCGGTTCTTATCGATACATTAGCATATAATACGTATCAGACTGCATTTAACACCAATATGGTCGTTAATGAGTCATTTATTGACTCTGCAACTCTTAGAGAGAACGTTGTTTCGCTTGCTAGAAATATTGGTTATGTTCCTAGGTCAAGAACTGCTGCAAAAGGTACTGTAAGTCTTAGTGTTACTGATTCAACTGGTGTTATTAACGGAAATACACTGACTTTAAGGAAAGGTTTAGTTTGTACTGGTGATTCTTCTGGAACAACCTATGCTTTTGCCATCCCAGAGGATAGAACAGTGGCAGTTGTGAATGGAGTTGCTGATTTTGGGCAATTTGAGGTATATGAAGGAACATTATTATCAAAAGCATTTACAGTTAGTGGTCATAGTGAGCAAAAGTTCATTTTAGATAATCCATTCATTGATACATCGACTATTAGAAGCATTGTTTTTAGACCTGGTGAGATTGGAGATGGTAGAAGGTATAGATTAGTTGATAATATCGTTAAAATTACTAAAGACTCTGAAGTTTTCCTACTTCANGAGATTGAAGATGAAAAATANGAAATTCTNTTTGGTGATGGATTCTTTGGTAAGAAATTAGATCCAAATACTGATGTTAGGGTAGATTATATTGTAACTGAGGGTAGAGAAGGAAATGGTGCTCGTAATTTCTCATTTGGTGGAGATTTTTATGATGGTTTGAATGTAAGTGTGAATCAGAGCAACCTAACTATCACTTTAACTACCATTCAACCCGCTCAGAATGGTGATGAGATCGAATCTATTAACTCAGTTAAGTATTATGCTCCTAGGTTATATTCATCGCAGTACAGGGCGGTTTCTGCGACTGATTATGAAGCAATAATTCAACAAATTTACCCTGATACTGAGAGTGTTTCAGTAGTTGGTGGTGAAGAATTAGACCCACCACAATTTGGAAATGTTATAATTAGTATTAAACCAAGAAATGCTAACTTTATTTCTGACTTTACTAAACAGCAAATTTCAACTGAGTTAAAGAAATTTGCTCTTGCAGGAATTAACCAACAGTTAGTTGATCTACAAATATTAACAGTTGAATATGATTGTTTTGTATATTACAACAGTAATATATTCAATGATGTATCTACTCTTCAAACAAGAGTCAGTAACTCTATTCAAAAGTATGCTAATTCCTTAGATCTCAATAAATTCGGTGGAAGATTCAAGTATAGTAAGTTCGTTAATATTGTCGATGATTCTGATAGATCGATTACTTCAAATATCACAAGAATCCAAATGAGAAGAGACCTTCGTGCAGAAATTAACGTTACGAGTCAATATGAATTATGTTATGGTAACCAATTCCACGTTAATTTAGAAGGTAGGAACATTAAATCTACTGCTTTTACTATCAGAGGAGAAAGTGCACCTGTTTACTTTAGTGATGAACCAGATGGTAGTACAACTTCAGGAAGATTAACTATTGTTAGCGTAGATAGTAATGGTGAAGTTGTTACTATAGACGGTAATGCAGGTACAGTTGATTATATGCACGGAGAAATCCTTATTAACTCAATTTTCATCACTGGAACTGCTTTAAGTCAAAATATTATTGAAATACAGGCAACTCCAGAGTCCAATGATGTCATAGGATTAAAAGATTTGTACCTCAATGTTGACTTGTCAAAAAGTACGATAAATATGATTAAAGATACGATTAGTTCAGGAGATCAGATTTCTGGAGTATCATATCCAACTTCTTCTAGCTACACTAACGGATCACTCACCAGATAGAAATGATAAACAAGAGAGTTAAAATCAAGGACGTTATTGAGAGCCAACTTCCTAGATTTGTATTAGAAGATAACCCAAAATTCGCCGATTTTCTAAGACAGTACTACATTTCTCAAGAATTTCAAGGTGGTTCGATTGACCTTGCGGAAAATTTAGATCAATATATTAAATTAGACAATCTGATTGATAATGTAATCAATCCAGACATTATTTTAGAGAGAGAATGTACAGCAACATCTAGTGAGATTGTATTGTCTAGTTCTGAGGGATTGCCTGATGAATATGGTTTAATAAAGATTAATGATGAGATCCTCACATATACTGAACTAGATGGTAACACTATTAAGGGTTGTATTAGAGGTTTTAGTGGTATTTCAAAATATAGAGATGAAAATAACCCTGAAGAGTTAGTTTTTGAGTCTACAGATGCATCTGCTCATACTTCAGGAGTTCTTGTATTTGATACAACTGGATATGCTGCTGCCGATTACTATTATCAGAGTGCCACCATCACTAAGATGTTTGGTATTATTCGTGTTAGGGCAAGAGGAACTAGTGGTAGAAGCACTCCTACTACATTCAGATTAGGTATCACGAATATTGATAATGATTTTTACCAATTAAGTAATGCTAATAGAGATGTAAATACAAATGATTTAACCAATCTTGGTATTGATTCTTTAGGTTTAAATCAAACTATTGTCATTGATGAAGGTGATACAATTGAATTTATTGTAAATGCACAGGGATTTCCTGTTTGGATTCAAAATATAGGTAATGGATATGATACAACTGCAGTTTTAACAACTGGAGTTACTAATGGTGGAGCAAGTACAACTACAGCAGTTCAAAATCTTAGTGTAGAATTTTTAAAAGAGTATTATATTAAATTAAAAGAACTATATGCTCCTGGTTTTGAAGATAGAACCTTAAATTCAGGTATTAATGTAGGAAATTTCCTTAAAAACGTAAATTCTTTCTACAAAACAAAAGGAACAAGAGAATCATTCAGAATTTTATTCAATGTTCTTTATGGTAAAAAGGTTCAAGTAGTTGACCTTGAAGATTTTGTTGTAAAATCATCTACTTCTGATTACTTAAGAAGAGCAATTGTTGTTGTAAGTGCAATTAGTGGAAATCCTTTACTACTTACTGGTCAAACTCTTTATCAAGATGCAGACCCAACTAACCCAGACGTTCAACCTGCATCTGGTCCTATTTCTGAAGTAGAAATTTTTACTCGTCAGGGTGAAGAGTTTTATAAAATTCCGCTTTTTGTTGGATATAACGAACAATCTTTGGTCTCTGGTTCATTCTTTGTTCCAGGTTTTACTAAAAATACTTTACTTGCTTCTGCTAATACCAGAGTTATTAACGTAGATAGTACAGTTGGTTTCTCTAGGAGTGGTTCATTCTATATTGATTCCCTTGGAATTACTGTAACTTATACTGATAAAAACCTAACTCAATTTTTAGGTTGTTCTGGTTTAACATCTGATCTACCAGTTGGAAGCGAAGTCAGATCTACAGTTATTGCATATGGTTATGAGGAAGGAGATTCTACCAGAAAGGTAGAAATGAGAATCACTGGAGTTCTTGGAGAGTTTGAGGCTCAAGGAAGTAATTACTATCTTGATGTTGGTAATGAAATTTACATCAAGAGTATTGGTGAAAATATTGCTCCACCAGCAGATCCATTAACTTTACCGACTTACAAACAAAGAATTTTTAACTCTTGGATCTATAATATTGCAACAAGATATGAAGTATCTGAAATTACTGGTTCTACAGTTTCTATTTCAGATAAGTTTGATAAGAGTAATCTAAGAACAGGAGATTCTGTAGATATTCTTGCTAGAGGAACAAATACAATTACAACAACTGCTGTTGTAACTGTTATCGATAATAATACTGTACAATTATCTAATACAACAGGAATTACTACTGATAGAAATTGGGATATTAGAAGAGTAATTAGTAGGGCAACTTCTAGTAATAATTTGATTGAATTTGGAAATCAAACAATTATTTCCAATATTCAAAATGCATATGTTACTAAAGACAAAGTTAATGAGTCCATGTACGTTGCGACTCAAGGTTTACCTTCTTTCTCATTTAGTGTTGATAGAGTTTTTGTAGATTTTAATGGACAAGATGTTGGTATTGGTCAAATCGATCAATTAGTATCATTCCAGACAAATTTACCCTTTGTTACAGGTGATGAAATTGTATATGAGGCATTATCTGGATCTACTGTTCTAGAGGGATTAGAAAGTGGTAAAAGATACTTTATTTGGGTAAATCCAGCTGCTAATAATCAATTAAAACTAGCAAATGCCAGATCTTTTATTGAAGTTAGTAAATTTATTGATTTAAAGCAAGGAACAGGTACACATAGACTAACTCTTGCTTCTCAGTATGGAAAGCAAATACAACCTCAAAAAATTCTAAGGCAATTCCCACTAAAACCAAGTGTTTCTTCAGGTCTTGCTCAAACTACTACCTATGGTCCAACAGGAATGTTGATCAATGGTATTGAAATACTAAACTATAAATCAAATGATTATTTGTATTATGGTCCTCTTCAGTCTGTTGAATTAGTTAGTGGTGGTACTGATTATGATGTTATTAATCCACCTAAAATTGAAGTATCTAATCCTGGAGCTGGTGGAACAGTTGCTGTAATTAATCCTGTTCTTAGTGGATCTCTAAAGTCTTTATATCTCGAAAATAGAGAGTCTTATGATATTGACCAAGTTTTTGGTATCAATATTGAAGGTGGTAATGGAGAAGGTGCTAGTGGTGAAATTACATTATCTCAAGATTATACAGAAGCAAATTTTAATGCTAAAAATATTTTAGCAAATGGTGGTGTTGATATTCCTGGTAATACACTTACTTTCGTTGGTGCTCATAATTTTAAAACAGGACAGAAAATTGTTTATAATTCAAATGGAAACCAACCATTAGGTGTTGCACTTACATTAGGTTCTGATGATATTACCCAATATGATCCTGAAAGTACTTTACAAAATGGTGTTACATATTTTGCCAATGTAATTAACACGACTACTATTAAACTTCATGAAACAGAAGATGATGCTAATGCAGGTGTTGCTACTGTTGGTATCACAACTTTCAACACTTTAGGTATTCATAAGTTTAGATCTTTTGATTTTAAAAATAAAATTCAAAATATTTCTGTTGTTACTGAAGGTTCCGATTATACAAAAAGAACTTATGAAATTAAAACAACTGGTATCAGTACAGGAACTAATTGTTTCATTGTAAAAAATCATGGTTTCCAAAACAATGAAGATGTAATTTATCAAGCAACTAATTCTATTCCTGAATTAACCACAGATACAAATTATAGAATTATTCGTATAAGTGCAGATGAGTTTAGACTAGCTCTTTCTGAAACTGATGTTACTAGAGGCAGATATATTTTCCTTAGCGATGTTGGTAGTGGTATTCATACTGTTAAATATCCAGATATTACTGCTAATATTGTAGCATCTATTGGTGGAACAACAGTATCTATTCCTTGCGAACCAGATGTAAGGGGTGAAATCATTGGTGCATATCTATCTGAACCTGGATCAGATTATGGTTCTAAGGTATTAAACTTTGAAAAACCACCTCTAATTACAGTTTCAAGTGGTAGTGGAGCACAATTCCAACCATTGATTAGTAATGGAATTATTACACAGGTTCAAATTATCGGTGCAGGTTCAAATTATACTTCTGCTCCAGATTTAACAGTTGTAGGTCCTACAGGTTCTGGTGCCCAATTAAAGGCAAAACTCAATGCATCAGGTAAAGTTGCTACAGTTGAGGTAATTTCTGGTGGTATAGGATATGACGCAGAAGATACAGCTATTGTTGTAAGGTCTGTAGGACAGTCTGGTATTATTGAATCGACAGTAAGACCTTTGACTGTAAACTTACATGAAAAGTATTCAACAGATGATTTCTTAAATGCTGAGACTCAATATCCAATTCAATATGCATCTTTAGCATATTCACAAGATCTTCAAACTGATTTTGGAGATACTCTTGCACAAAGATCTCCTATTATTGGTTGGGCATATGATGGAAACCCAATTTTTGGTCCTTTTGCAACAAGAGATCCAAAACAAAATACAGGTATCACAACATATGTTCGTTCTGGATACCAATTAGCAAGTCATTTAGTTCCAAATAGACCAGATCCAGGAGAATATCCTGCTGGTTTCTTTGTTGAAGATTATAAGTTCATGGGAACTGGTGATCTTGACGTTCATAATGGTAGATGGTTTGTTTCTGACGATTTCCCTGATGGAATTTATGGATACGTTGCTACCCTCGAAATTGACCCTGGAACAGGTTTACCAAGAGCATCCTTCCCATATTATATCGGAGACACTTACATCGCTCCTAAAGCGTCTCAGTCGATCTCTCAGGACGATGATATCAATGCGTTAGATCTTAGTAGGAATACTTATCCTTACAGATTAAAGAGTAATAGTGCTAGTTACGATTTTGTTATTGAAGCTGATGAATTAGTTGGACAAGAAGGTGTCATTGATTCTGTTTTGACTGGCGGTGTTGAACAGTTAGAAATTGTTGAAGGTGGTGATCTTTATAAAGTTGGAGATGTTTTAGAATTTGATGAAGAAGGAACTGGTGGTAATGGAGTATCTGCACAAGTTTCTTTCGTTAAAGGTAAGNGCGTTACTGATTTACAAAGTACTAATGTTCAATTTGATGAAGTAACTTTCCAAAAAACAGCTGATTCAGAAATTACAGGAATTATTCAACCAAATCATGATTTTAATAATGGAGAGGTTATTGAAATCTTTAACACAAATACTGATGTTAAAGGTCTTCAAGGATTCCATGTAGTTGGTGTTGCATCAGAAAGAGCTATACTTTTAGATCCAGTTAAAGCGGGAGCGGTTGGTGTTATAACTGATCTTATTGTAAGTAGAATTCCACAAAATGTAAGTGGTGGATCTAGTATTAAATTTAGTGATGGTGAAGTTGCTAAAGTCTTAAATGTAATTGAAAGTAAAAATTTACTACGTATTGAGAGAACAGGTATTGCATCATTTAGTGCTTCTGGTACTATCAGTTATCTGCAAGATAGATTTACTATTGACAGTGATGCTCCACAATTCGTATCTGAATTCTTCCCTAAAAAATTCTTTAATCCAAAACAAACAGTTGGTGTAGGTACAACTGTAGGAAATTATGAAACTCTTAATTATACAGAAAATAATATTGCCCAAACTAGAGTAGTTGAGCATAAATCTATTTTCTTAAATAAACATCCTTTCTTAGATGGACAAAAAGCTTTATTTGTTAAGAAATCAGGTCAACTCTCTCTTGGTGTTGCCACTGCAATTGGTGTTGGAACAACAGCTACTCTAGTTACTGATTCTTTACCTAGATCAGGTGTTGAGCAAGAAGTTTATATTGTATACAAATCAATCAATACAATTGGTATAAAAACTGAGAAAAATGGTGCTGAATTGTTCTTTACTAGCGATGGTAGTAATGATGATGGATATTTTGTTCAAGGTATTGGTACAGCAGTAAGAGGATCTGTATTACAACCAACTACAACAGTTACTACAACTCAAGCTCATGGGTTACAAGTAGGAGATACTATTAACTTTAACGTAATTGCAAATCAAGAAGTTGGTATTGGTACAAGTTCTAGAGTAAGATTAGAACTAAATTCTGAAGGTTTGGTTATTGTCGATTCTCAAGGCATTTCTTCTGCTGGTGTCAATACATCAACTAATAGAATTTCTATTCAAGGTAATAATTTTAAAACAGGTGATAGAATTTACTATGAACCAAAATGTCCAGAACCTATTGGTGGACTGAGTAGGGGTAGATATTACATTTACAGGGATTCTCCTGATAATTTCCGATTATGTGAAACGTATGAAGATGCTGTAGCAGATGTGCCTGTTATAGTTCCTTTAACAAGTATTGGTGGAACTGATCATAACTTTGGTTTAATTAATCCAAAAATAGAAATTCCTAGCAGATCTACTGCCGTATTTGACTTACAAAACTATGAGTTAAATGGATATGATTTCAAAATTTATTATGACCAAGGATTTAATAGTGAATTTGTAGGAACTGGTCAAAGTACATTTGCTGAAGTTGGTGATGTTCTTGATGCAGAAGACCGTGTAATTAGTATTGGTAATACTTATGCTAGATTAGATGTTAATAATAATATCTTCTGTCCTAAGATTCTTTATTATAATATTACTAAGGATGGAAAACCATTAATACCAGATAGTGATGTAAAAGAAAATAACACTATTAAGTATGTTAATAGTGCATATACTGGTAATTTTGCAATCACTGGTATCGGTAGTTCTGCAGTTGGAGTTGGTACTACCACATTCAGTTTTGCAATTGCAAAAACTCCAGAGCAAGTTTCTTATGCTGCAACTGAAGGTAGAAGGTTCTATTCTACAGCTGCCATTGGTCCAGAAGGTCCAATTGATAAAATTAATCTACTATCCAATGGAGAATTCTATACAAAACTACCAAGATTCTTGGGTGTTGAATCTGTAAAAGGTGATAACTCTACTATTAAACCAAAATCAACTAAAATTGGTCAAATTAATTCAATTCAGTTAGTAAATGAAGGATTTAACTATTCTTCTGATAGTACTTTAAGACCAATTGTTGATGTTCCTACTGTTACTACTATTAGAGACTTTAATACTGTTGGTAACATTAGTATTTTGTCTAATGGTAAAAACTATATTTCTGCTCCTAAGTTAGAACTTGTCGATAGATTTGTAGGTACAAAAGTTGATGGTGCTAATATTGTTGCAAGAATTAATGAAAACTCAGGTTCTATTGTAGATACAGAAATTGCAGCGAATCCTGTAGGTCTACAAAATAGAGAATATAGGTTATATTCAGTTAATAATACAAATGGTATTGTTATCACAAAATCAGAAGCTAACCCAACTAGAAGTGGTATTGTAACATTTACAATTTCTACTCCTGTTCTTGGGTTTAGTGCTCCACCATTTAAAGTTAATGATGAAGTTTGGATCGAAGGTTTTGAAAAAGATGCTGGTGCAGATGGTTACAACTCAGCCAATCATCAATACAATTTCTTAAAAGTTACTAATGTTGTAACAACTAACCCATTCTCCTTTACAGTTGATTATTCTGATTATACATTTAATGTTGGTTTAGGTGTTAGTGATACTCAAAACTTCTCTCGTGTTATTCCAAAAGATGAATTACCTACATTCAGGGTTGATTTAAAACAAGCTTCATTTGATAAAAATGAAAAATTAATTGTAAACAGTGAAGAGAGTGATTTACAAGTAATTTCTTTTGATGCAACTGCTGAAAATATTAAGTTTGTTGGTACTTCTCCTATTGTTCCTGATGATATTATCATTGGAGCAAAGAGTGGTTCTCAAGCAAAAGTTGTAGAAATCTTAAGATTTGATGGTGTTTACAGCGTAGAAGCTGAGACAGATAAGACTATTGAAGGAACATCTGATTCTGGAAAATTAAATTCCAGTGGTCAAGTTATTCAAGATAACAATTATTATCAGAATCTTTCATATACACTTAAAACTGAAGTTTCTTATGAAGAGTGTATTGATGCGGTAAACAACAGTGTTCACCCAACAGGTCTTAAAAACTTTGTTGATAATCAGTTAGTAACTGTTGGTAAAAATGCAGGTATTCAAACTTCTACCACTGCTACTGATGCTACAGTAGATCTTGTTGAAGAAGTAAGAGTTGATGATCAATATTACTTTGATATAGGTAGAGATGTTAATATTGCAACTAGAAGTGAGGTAGAACTCAGTAATGAAATTGAATTAGAAAATGCAAAATTATCTGACTATTTTGAATCTATTACAAACAGAGTTCTAAACATTGACGATATTTCTAGTCAGTTTAGTAATATTAGTAATCCAAACACTTTGGATCTATTTGAAAATATTTACAGATATCCATTTAACTTTATCTCAAATAGATTCCTTGTTCAAATCACTAGTGAAGACCGTAGAGATTTCCAAGTTTCTGAAATTACTATTCTTCAAGATGGAACTAATACTTACTATTCAGAACCAACCTTTAAGAAATTACATAGTACACCACAAGAGATCGGAACTCTTGAAGGTTCTGTAGATGTAGATAACTCACAGGTTCGTTTAAGATTTTATCCTGCTGATCCATTTGATAAGAACTATGATATTAAGGTTTTAAACCAGTTCTATAATACTGAACCAACACTTACTGGTATCGGAACAACTGCATTTGGTTTTGCTGTTCTAATGGGTTCTGATGCTGAAATTGGACCTAACACATCCAAATCTTTTGTTTCTGTTGCTGCAACAAACTTTGATTATCTACATTCTCAAGTTGAAGTAGAAACTGTGTCTGCTGGTCAAAAAGAGACCATGTTTGTTGAACTAAAAGCAATTCATGATGGAAATGATAGTTATATGTCTGAATATAATATTATTCTTTCTGATGGTTCTTTTGGTGGTACTAACGCAGGTGCATTTGGTACATTTGGAAGTACTTATGATCCTAGTGGTAATAACTTTAGTATTGAATTCTACAATGCTAGACCTGGTGAGTTTGTAAACTTAAAAGCAAGAACATTAGGTTTCGGTAATACTGTTGGAACTACTAATAGAGACTATAGATTCTTAGCAACAGGAATGATTCCTGATAATGAAAGATCTGCTCAGTATTATACTGAGTATCAGAGTGTTGGTGTTGGATCTACTGCAAACTTTGCTGGTATTAAGAGTGATATTCAGTCCGTAAACCAGTGTACAATGGTTGTTGGATATGGAAGGACATTCTCTGCCTTCCAGTACATGTTCTTGAATGACCAACTTGGTGATTCTCTATACTTCTCTGAATATCCCGTACTATCGGTCGGTAATACGACGGGTCTGGGAACGGTATTTGCCAAATATGATGGTGAAAAGGCAGTTCTTGTCTTTACACCTGAGGCAGGTATAACTGATAAAATGTCTATGAGGACATTTAATGAAGTCCTTTACTTAGAACTTGAAAGAAATACTGTAAATCCACTAGAATATGGAGCAGTTGTTGAAGAAACTTTCAATACTACTTACACTGGTTTGAATTTTAGAAATATCTTTGAATTCCCAATGTTGTGGAATGGATATCCAATTTTCTCTAAAACATTTAACCCTGCTAATACTTCTGCACTTAATCTTGCTACTGGTAAATTTAGGATTAAAAATCACTTCTTTGCAACTGGTCAAGAATTAAAATATATTCCTGGTGGAACATTTGTTGGTGTTGTCACAGCACCAATGACTCTTGCAAACGGAGATCCTCTACCATCTCCAGTTTATGCAATTAAAGATAATGAAGATGAGTTTAGAATTGGTCTTACTACAGCAGCTGCCATAGCAGGTATTGGAACTACTTTAGGATCTGTTGGTGCAGGTAATCTTCATGAATTTGATACAACTGGTAAATTATCCAGATCTCTTATTGCGATTGACGGTCTTGTTCAGAAACCACTTACTTGGGCACCAATTACTAGAACTCTAGAGAATAATACAACTCTTTCTGGGGGTGGAGTTCTTGGTCTTGGTAAAACTTCCACATTTATGGCAATTTCAGGTATTTCATCTGTTATTCTTGGTGATATATTTGAAATTAATGATGAATTTGTACTTGTTGAAGCTGTTGGTGTAGGTACTACAAATACTGAAATTGATACTGCTGGTATTGGTACATTTAACTTATGTAAGATTCAACGTGGTTCAGTAGGAACAGCAGCATCATTCCATCCTAATGGTTCAATAATTCAAAAATACACTGGTTCTTATAGCTTCGCTAGAAATAATATCTTCTTCACTGGTGCTCCTAATGGTGGTAAATCTTCCGATGAAGCATCCACAACTGGTATTCCAGAAGCAGGATCTAGTTTCAATGGAAGAGTTTATTTGAGGAAAAATTATGATTCTAATAAGATCTTTGATGATATTTCTGGTCAGTTTACTGGTGTTGCGAAAACATTTGCTCTTCAGTCTGAAGGTAAAAATATAACTGGTATTGGTAGTGAAGGTGGTTTTGGTATCTTCTTTGTGAACAATATGTTCCAAAAACCACAAACTCCAAATAACTTTAATGCAAACCTATTCATTAGAGAACAAGGTGGTGCTACTGATCTAACTTTCACTGGTATTCTTAATGAAAGTGGAGATCCTATTGTTTCTGCAACAGATATTAACCAAAATGGTTTACCTAGAGGTGGTGTTGTTGTTACTTTAGGTTCTAGTGAAGGAAGAGGATTTGCAAATCTAGGTAATCCTTCTATTGGTGCTTCTATTAACCATGCAGGTGAAGTTTATAAGGTTCTGACTGCACCTACAACTCAAGGAATGAGTAGCATTACCAATTATGTCTACGATCATACCATAGGACTTTCTACAGTTACCACTTCTACTGCTCATGGATTAGAAGCAGGTGATAGTATTGATTTTGTAGGTATTGGATTTACTTGTGTACCAACTAAATCTGGAATTACTACTGGTGTCTTCCCATACACTAGAGGTCTTAAGAAGACTGTGGTTGACTTCCTCTATGATAATAAAACTGGAATGGCAACAGTAACCACTCTAGAAAGATTTGGTATCTTAGAAGAAGGTGAGGAAGTATTCTTCAATGGTATTGGTTTCACATGTATTGGTCAAAAATATGCTCAAATCAGTCAGAAAGCTGGAATTACAACCACTCTCTTCCCTTGCAGAGCAGGTATTGCTAAGACTATTTCTGCCTTTAATTATGATAATACATCTGGTCTTGGTACTATTACTTTGGCAACTCCTCACAGATATGAGGAAGGAGACAGAATTTATATTGAAGATCTCAACTTAAAATGTGGATATGGCGTTAATATTACTGATGCTCTATATGATGCACCAACAGGTCTTACAACAATAACTACAGCATCTGCTCATAATTTCTCCAAAGGAGATAAGGTTAGATTGCAGGGTCTTGAATTCAGTTGTGCTGGATATGGAATAACATTTGCTATTTCTGCCTTTGAATATAATAATTCTACAGGTATTACTACGATTACAACTCCTAGTCCTCATGGAGCAAAACCTGGAGAACAGATAAAATTAACAGGTCTTGGATTTACATGTCCAAAAGTTAATGTTGGAACACCTATTGGATTTACTTATGAACCTTCAACTGGTCTTTCTACAGTCACATTTGCTTCTAATCATGGATTAACAAATGGTGATAAAATCTCCATTGGTGCAAGCAGTATCGTATTTACATGTACTTTAGATGGTGGTGCTACAACTCATCCATATCCTCGTGCTACAGACTTTGCATATAATAAGTACCTACCAATTTCAGGTGTAACTACAAATTCATTCCAAGTTAATGTTGGAACTGGTGGTACAGGTACATTCCCACATACTTTTGTTAGTGCAACTACAAATGCGATTAAAACTCTTAACTATCTTGGCGTAACAACTTCAATATTCCCAGATGGTACACAAGGAAGTCAATTCAGAGTTACTAAAGTTCTTTCTCCAACCAAGATTCTAACAAATGTTGGTATAACTTCTATTCCTCATGTTTACGATGCTGGTGGTGAAATACAGGTTGGTGTTACATCTCACATCTATCCTACTGGTAAATATGGATTTGAATTCATTGTTTCTAGCACACCAACCAAAAATAAGTTCAGAGTTAATGTTGGACCTTCTACAATTGCTCACACTTATGTAAGTGGTGGTAATGCACTTCTTGGATTAAGTACAACCATATATCCATCAGCAGCATCAGGTATTGGTCATAGTATAACAGACTTTATCTACGATAATACTACAGGTCTTTCTACTGTTACTGTTGCAAGAAATTCTCTACCATTTGGATTAGGTGATAGAATTAACTTTGCTGGTTTAGGATTTACATGTCCTAGTGGTTTTGCTGGTCTAACATCAACTATTTTCCCACAATCATTAGGAAGAAAATATAATATTGGTACAGTTTATTATGATAATTCTACTGGTCTTGCTACTGTAACCACAACTGCTGCTCATGATTTCAAAGTAACAGATAGTTTAGATTTACAAAATCTCCTCTTTAATTGTTCTTCAGCATATGCTGGCGTAACTACTCACAGATTCCCAGATCCTGCTACAGAACCTAATAGATCTTTCAGAGTTCTAAGAATCGTTGATCCAAATACAATCTGGGTTGATGTTGGTGTTTCTACAATTGTTCACACATATAATCTTGGCAGACATACATGGGTAGGTGGTACAGCAAGTGCTGCGGTTCAATCTGGTGGTAATTACGTACATACATTCTTATCTGCTGTAACAAATGGAGTTCAGAGTGATGTTGGTAACTTACCAAACCCAATCACAAACGTAGCATATACTCCTAACACAGGTAATATGGTAATTACCTCTGCTAATCATTTACTAACAACTTCTAATACACTTACCATCGCTGATAACGCATTGTCCTTCACATGTACAATGGACGGAAATACAGCAACGAAGACTTATCCAAGATCTACTGACCCTGTATCAGGACAAATTATTAGTATCACAGGAACAACTACTAATACTATTACAGTTAACGTTGGTGCATCACCTATTGTAAATCATGATGTTACTGATGCGACTTACGATAGTGATACTGGAGTTTTAGTCTTAACTATCGGAGCACATAGTTTGACTGCAGGAACCAGTGTTAAGATAGCAAACGGAGCATTGAGTTTTACATGTGAGGATGATGGTAATGTATCAACTAAGACTTATCCAAGAGCTAGTGATCCTTATTATGATACTGCAATTAACATTGATTCAGTTGGTGCAGATACTATTACATTAAATGTTGGAATTAATACTCGTGGTACAGTTTCTGCAATTAAGAAAACTGGTCCTTATGAAGTAACCAGACTTCTTCCACCTAGACCATATGACGTAACTAATGCCATTTATGATCCAGTTGTAGGTATCATGACTGTTACTATTGGTAATGGACACGGTATTTCTGTTGGTGAAACTGTTGATATTGGAACTAATGCATTAACATTTACCTGTGATATGGATTCCACAGGTTCTCAGAAGACATATCCAAGAAACTTAATTAAATCCTTTACACCAACTAATGCCATCTATGATCCTGTTGTAGGTGTAACAACTATAACTGTTGCTGATCATGGTATGGATGATGGATCATGGGTTAAATTAGCAGATAATGCATTATCATTCAGATGTGGTTATGGTGTAACTGATCATACATTTGTATCTGCAACAACTGGTGCAGTTAATGTTCAGAGTGGTGCAGTATCTGGAACTGAATTAACACCTGCTAACGCAACTTATAATGCAACAACAGGTGCTCTTACATTAGTATTCCTATCTTCTCATGGAATGTCAACTAGTGATACAGTTACTCTTGATTATAATTCATTGACATTTACTTGTGCTGCAGATTATCATGCAACAACACACACATATCCTCGTGTTACTGATCCTATTGCAGGAATAACCACTGCTGTAACTGTTACATCAGGAACTGAGTTTATAATTTATGTCGGAGATGCTCTTGGAAGTAAGAGTACAAAATCATATCCACGTTCTAGTGATCCTATTAGTGGACAATGGGTACAAGTTTCTAATACTACAGCAAACACTTTTGAAATTCAGGCGTTATCTGACAATTCTGTTCCATCTACAAATGTAGATTCACATACGTTTATATCTGCTGTAACTGATGGTATTACACATAAGGTAGATAGATCATTCGAGCAACCAGTTGAAGTTGTTGGCGTTGGAAATACTACTATCGATCTTCAAGTTGGTAGATCACCACAACAACTATTCAATGTAACTGGCGCTGCGTATGAACCTAGTACTGGTGTATTAGAACTTACTATTGGTGCTCATAATTTTGTAATCGGTCAACATATAAAATTAGCAACTGATTCATTATCATTCAGATGTGCTTTAGATGGTTACTCTGTAACTAAGACATATCCTCGTGCTAGTGGTACTGGTATTAATGCTGGTACTCCAGATTATGCATATGAGAAATCTTTAGAAATTAGTGCAGTAAGTTCAACAACTATTACTATCAATGTCAACGGTGCTGTAGGTCTCTCTTCTATCAGTGACTTATCTGCTCACACATTTATTAGTGCAACTGCTGGTGCTGTTATTGCAGGTGGTAATTACGCACATACATTTGTTGGTGTTGCTACTGGTGCTATCACAAAAGGTGGTCCTAGATTCAACTGTAACGTTGGTATTACCTCTTACAAACACACATATACACCATCAATTGGTGTTGGTGAAGTATCCAAACTCAATTTTGGTGGCGTAGATGATACTTATATCATAACTGGTATTGTCAATAAGAAGGCATTTAATATTGATTGTGGTATTTCAACTTATCAACACTTCTACAATGGTGGTGGAATTACTAAGAAGAAATTAAGGACTGATGCCTTTATTGTTGATACTGTTTATGATGATAGAACATTTAGAACTAATGTAGGGGTTTCTTCATATCGTCACGTATATGATCCAAAACCAAGTAAAGAACCTGGTGGTATTAGTAGTATTACTGGAATGACATACAACACTACTACTGGTATTGCAACATTTACTGTTCCTAGTCATGGAATTAAGGGTGGTGAACTAATCAGTATTTCTGGTCTTGCTTTAACTTGTCCTGGTGGAACAGGTATTACGACTCATATTTTCCCAGATCCAAATGGTTTGAGTAGAGATATTAGCACCGCTACTTATAATAATTTNACAGGTATAATGACAGTGACCACTAACGTTGGTCATGGTGTTACATTTGTTGGTCAATTTGTAAAACTTGAAAATCTTGGTTTCGCTTGTACTGGCGGAGCTGGTGGAAGTCATACTTTTGTAAGTGCAGCAACTAGCGCAGTCCAGACTGGTGGTAACTATGCACACACATTTGTTCCTCAA